>Ga0268261_10000840_pt1 | contig 20298 bp, 12 predicted proteins | sample TergutNc150P1_FD_190353 | JGI IMG/M metagenome (GOLD analysis project Ga0268261, IMG submission 190353) | Nasutitermes corniger P1 segment gut microbial community from laboratory colony in Florida, USA - Nc150 P1 (SPAdes) (version 2) | ecosystem: Host-associated > Arthropoda: Insects >...
GTCCAGAGGAGTCCTACCGACTGTGGTGCGTCGTTGTGTATGATCTAGAAACATCAAGAATAGGTGCTCCATATATATATATGACATTAGTAACCTAAGGGTTAAACCCCTAAGATTGAGGCAGTGTGTTCATCCATAACATTGGCATCCATCAGTAACTCTACATGATGTCACAAAGCAAAAGACCACCATCTGAATGAACCAACTAGTTGATGGCCTAACATCAGTTCGTTGCATTGTCATGTTTTGCAGAGGTGTGGCAGGATTAATTCCATAAAGTCCCCAGCTTCAGGCGCATGTAATGTTAGTGAGCCAAGGCTCATGTCACAGCATGGAAGGGTGCACAAAGTCATTTGCGTATAGATAAATGTGTTTCTGGAGTCAGAGTGTTGGAGGTGCCAGTATTTATGTGCTCACATAGTAGCTGTAGTGGTGGAACTGAGGCTGTAAGGTTTATGAACTTGCGCTGAAGGTTGACAAGCAAAATGACGGGGACTTGTGGATGTAATCCTGCTACACCTATGAGGTGGGCACAAGAAATTCAAGTTCATAATTAATATTCCTAGTGGATCTGTGTGTGTGTGTGTGTGTGTGAAACTCCTGTAGTAACTTAATAATGTTACATGGTAGCTGGCATATTAACTTTTCATTTGGAGGAAAGAAAATGTTGGATGTATAAAAATACCTTATTTATAATGTTCTGAGGTTTGGGGATGTTCACAGTTTATATTATGTAAAAGTAATTACCAAAAAGAATTTTGTGGCTATGTTACGTGAGCCTGTCGTCATCACATGTTGACTGCTTTAAACTGGCTTATGATCTGCTTGTACTTGGGTTGCAGGAAGAACTGAACAGAGGGAAGCCAAATTGGGAGCATCTGAATGATGAGCTGCATGTTCTCATCACAGTAGAGGACACAGAAAACAGAGCTACCATGAAGATGCAGCGAGCTGTGGAAGAGGTTAAGAAGCTTCTGATTCCCGTGGTGAGTGGATTCCAACCTAGTGCCAGCTTCGGCTGGCAGCCCGTCTTTGTTTAAATTATTCTGTTAGTCTGCAGCATTTGATAAACAACAGCGGGTCTTCTCATCACAGTGAACTATATACTCATTAAGACACACGTATATTCAGTCTCTTGCCAAAATTGTATGCAAGATGACTTGAATGACTAACCATATGAAAGTAATATTGATAATTCGTTAGTATTATGCTTGGGGTGTAATTTTAAACTGTTATAATAATTGGATTTCACATCACTTCTTAGGGTGTAAACTATTTCATGGGCAAGGAAAACATTGTTCTATGTAGTTGTGAAACTCAGTGCCTGACAGATAAGATCAGATGTTGAAAGTATTTTAACAAATATGGAGTATGGCAAATTTGTATCATATTTATTGCCCAAGGCAAATGAACATCTTCTTGAATGCCACACAGAATTTTTTTTTAATGTGGCCTGTACAGAATTTGTAAGATTGTTGCCTCTTAGATGAGTGAATTTTATGAAAGTCATAGGATGCCTTGCTGAAGTCACCATTGTGCCCTTGACACTTCATTTTTGCTTAGCTACTGCGTCGCATCATAAACATTCTCAGATACCTGTGACTCTCCAGAGTATATGAGAAGCTGTCAGTCATTGAATTAGGCAAATATTCCCTGTGATAATTCAGGCTTTGCCACATTGTAGTCGAGGCTTTTGGTCATCTGGAATGCCACATGGTATAGGTCGGTAGCTGGTTACCAAAATTTCGGGGTGGCTTATTGGTCCCATCTTCAAGGGTTAAGTAGTCTTCTGCAACATCAGTAGCCAGCTACCAACTTACACCATGTAACATCCCGGAATAATGAATCCCTGTAGATATTTCCTGCATTTTGTGAAACCCAGAGGTGTGTGATGTTAACAAGATGCAGTTTGATTGCTCAAGGCAGATGGGAAGGTAATATAGAAAAGCACCATATGTGAATTAGGATTTGGCGACATGATCTGAATTCACCCATTTCATGAGTGGATTTATTAACAGAATTTTATGGTGACTTATTTTAAATGTATGTTTATTTACTGTTCACGGCTGGGGACAGTGATATTTTATCGACACACTAAAGGTTATATGTATGTTCTCAGAGGATGAATATATAATAGGACTATGTAATAGCCCTGTTTATTGAGTATGCCCAGTGACAGTAATAAATATGTCCTTGTGTTTCTGAAGATATGATGGTGCATGTAGCAGTAGGATTCCCCACACTTTGTGTTCAGAAAGTTGATTTATATCTGAAGTCACAGCTTTACATAAATGCAGTTCACATTGAATATTCAGGGGAAGCTGTTGAATGCGCTAGGATAACGTAACATTGCTGTGTTGTGTTACTGGGCTGCATTGAAATCTGTAATTCATTATAACTCCAATTTGTTGTGTGATTATAATGTTGGTGAACTGATGTTACTAGCAGACCAAAGAACATGAATGCATAACACAATGGCGGTAGATAATTATGGACAGAAACATCAAGTCGCAGAATATTAGATGATGATGATGTCTCACTCCTTGCCATATATTGCTGTGGTGATCAGATGAAGAACAGTGAGATGGGAATGGAATACAACATACAGTGAGGGGAGGGGAAATGCTTACAGGCTTGTCTTGGGAAATTCAGAAGGAAAGGGCTACTTGAAAGATCTAAGCCTAGGTGGGAGTATAATATTGGAGTGGGTCTTATAAAAATGGGATGGGAGGGTGCAGACAGTTTAAACGGGCTCAGTAGCAAGTTTTAGGCTATGGTGCACATAGTAATGAAAATATGGTTTGATGATTCTGGTATCCTGGGATGTGATGCTGCATTCCTGGGTTGCATTATTCTATTGCTGTGGAAAACTCAAAGCCCACACACTTAAGTCTCAATAAGTTATGAGGAATTCCTTCATTTACTTTTTTGTATGGAGATTGGTAGTCTGGTTGGTTGGTCAGTCAGTTTAGTTCACTTTGGTTCGTTTCACTTCGGTTTAATTAGTGAAGATGAAGTTATTGCTCACAACATGAGGCAAGTATATGGGGGAGTGGATGTATAGCTCCACTAGTTAGTTAGTTAGTTAGTTAGTTAGTCAGTCAGTCAGTCAGTCAGTCAGTTAGTTAGTCAGCCAGTCAGTCAGTCATTTAGTTTGTTTGCTTAGGTTAGGTTAGGTTAGGTTAACAATGTAACAGATTCTTTCGGCTGCATTTTCACTGACAGACAGGCAGAGCAATGCCAGTTTCAACCATGAACAGTAACCTATCTTGACGTTGGCTAATCTTGATTGCTTCTAGGCTGATGGAGAAGATGAGCTTAAGAAGAGGCAGCTGATGGAGCTGGCTATCATAAATGGAACTTACCGGGATTCCAGCATCAAAGCAGTGGCAACAGCAGCAGGTATCCATACTGAACTGTTCTGGTCGATGGGTGCATGTTTGTCTTCATATTTTGCTAGATTTTTGTACAAAATACTGAACTTCGTGTTGAACTTTTGATTAGTTTTGTATAAATAAATGCATATGTCAGCATCGGTGTAGCTTTCCTGTTACTTCTGAGTATAACATAGAAAACATACTGTGTTCTAACAATTTCTCATTACAGGTTTGTATACAGGATATCCTTATGTCAGCAATACAGGTTGGTTTTCTGGATATAAGCGTTTATGTTACCCAGTCTTAATGACAGTTGCGTCAAAATTGGCCTTATTAACCAATCTTGAGTGGTGGTCATGTTAAAAGCATTGATTCAGATTACTCTCATTAAGAATGTTTGATATACATTTGACTAGGTATTTAATTCTTTCTCTGTATCCATCCTGCCCCAACATTGTCTCTTAGGTTTTTACAGTCCCTCAAGGCTAATTTTGGCTAATACTGTATTTGTGTGTGTGTGTGTGTGTGTGTGTGTGTGTGTGTGTGTGCGTACGCGCGCGCGCGTGCGTGTGTGCGCGTGGTTACGTGCGTGCGCGCGTGCGTGCGCGCGCATGTTTGTCATCCCATTACATTGATTACATTGACTGCAATGGTGAAGGAATTAAACACTGCCAAACCACAAATAGTGTATATTATATACTTTATTATTGCAACATGTTTTGTCCTAATTTGGTCATTGTCAGGCCAGTAATATAAAATTCACAAAAAGTGCTGTTTACAGTTGTATTAAAAGATATTAATTACCGTGATACCAATTTTTACAATTAAAAACCAATCCAAAACAAGAAATTATAAGGTACATGGACACACAGGTACAAGCACAAACAAGACCAACAAGGCCATGCACAGTGCACCATTCCATGAACTTTATACTGTGTACTATCCTACCATGCCAGAATATAGAAATATATCAAATCCCATTTTAATTTTATTTGAATCATTTTAATCATTTTGATTATTTTTAAAACAGTTTTGACACACCATCATGTAATGGTTGAATTGTAAAAATTTATATCTCAGTTATGAATATCTTTTAGTACAATTGTGGATAATCACTGGGATTTTTCATTGACATAATCCTTCTGGCTGCACTGTGGCCCTGGGGTCGACGTAGCCTCTAACAACGAGTACCAGTAATATTTCATGGGGTAAAGGTGGCCGGTGCATAGGGTTGTCACCCTTGCCACCTTCATGTGCTGATGTCTTGAAATGGGGGGGGGGCTTCAACTTCCTAGAACCCCCTCTGGCCCTTTAATGGGCCTGTACAGGGATTACTTTACCTGTATAATTGTATACAATACTTTTTATGAATTGTGTAATGTTGTCCTGAAAACGACAAAATTGGTTCAAAACATGTTGCCATAATAAAGTACATAATATACACGAGTAGTGTTGGATGGTGTTGAATCCCTTCATTACTCTATAAGTATTGTGACCACTTACACACCTGGCAATTCTTTACTCTGAATTATCACATCTTACATAATTTGATGCTTCAGAATCTTTGCAGTATATTGTAGTAGTCCATCGAGTCTGTTTAGACTCCTGGTGATCCTACGGAGGATTTTCTAGGCAAGTTTAGCTGTGCAGGAGTGGTTTGCCATTGCCTTCACCTGAATTCACTTCACATTTGTGCGTTCTCTATTCCAAGTCTTTTCTTCCACCAGTGTAAGCTGTTTTTTCCTATCTTGTACTGCTTCTCGTAGGTCTTCCAATCGTAGGCCGGTTGCTTCCTTGATGCTGTCAAGCCATCGCATCCATGGTTTTCCCTGCTTCCTGTGTCCTTCACCTTGTCCAAGCATAATGTCCCGTTCCACTGACCTTTTTGCTCTCGTGACGTGACCAAAATAATGTAACTTTAATCGGAGGATTGTCGCTTCAAGTGATCTTTTGGGTTTCATGTTTTCCAAAACTGAAAGGTTTGTTCTCTTCACTGTCCAGGGAACTCGTAAAATTCTTCTCCACGTCCATAGCTCAAAAGCATCAATTTTATTTTGCAGTATATTAGGCACCAGTAATGTGACAGGTCAACCCAACGTGCTATCTTAAGTTGATTCATCCCTGCTGTGCTCACATTGTAACAAGAAATGTAGTATACTCAGTCAAAAAACAACTTTATTCCACAAACAAGACCAGCTGCATCTTTTGACAAATAATGATAGTCATCATCAGGCTGACCACAAAAACATAAAAAGGAAATGTTCACAATTTTTTATGTTCTGTTGACCGTGCATCTGGTATAATCTTTGTAAATAACCATCTTGAAGCACAGTTCTTTTTCAAGTATGTTTATTTCTATACTGTACATGTTTCAGGCAGCCATGTGCCCATAATCAGGAGAATTAATTGTATCGATATGACATCTGGTATATGTCACTCAATACAAATGACTGTTTGGTGTGCAGGTTTGGATGAGACCCATACATGAGTCTCATCCAAACCTGCACACCAAACGGTCAACTATACAGGGTGACATATACCAGATGTCGTATTGATACAATTAAATCTACCGATGATGGGCACGTGGCTGCCCGAAACATGTAGAGAACAGAAATACACACACATGAAAAAGAATTGTATGTCAAGTTGGTTATTTACAAAGAAATTTCACAGTTGCACTGGTGGTTACAAATCTCCAACCTTGGAAATGTAGTGTTATGTACTGTTCATAACATTGTAAACACATGCAGCATCAGGAATAAGAATTTATAAAGTTTATAAAAATTGTATATTTTCCAATTTGTGAAATTTAAAATAAGTCTTGAAGCGTGTTGAGTATGTAACAACAACAACAACAACGTCACATTTAATTTGATAAAAATGGAGTAGCATAGGCAGCTTTGTAGAGATAGCTGGTATGAATTTATTTCGTTTGTTTTCAGTGTAGGTACATTGGAACATACTTAATTGCTCAAGTAGTATGGTGTGTTTTAATATGTTTCGGTGATGAAATTTAATAGGTTAATATAATATTAATAAATAGAAAGAAGTAATTGAAATAAAAAGCAGATTAAAAACATATGCCTAGTTAAACTTTTGTGGAGGTTAATACATGTCTTGAAAATTAATTTCTTCCTATTGTTGTCTCCAGCACGATTTTTGTATACACTATTATAAGGTTTGAAGATTCACCTCACATGAGATGAGCTTGGGGACAGGCATGTCTCATTCTCATGGTGTTTGGGGACGTACTGCCTGTGTGTTTCAGTTTGAGGGGGAGTGGGTGTGTATTCTATGTCACGTATTATGTATGTTATTTAATACTACATTTGTAAGGTTGGAGATATCTAACCACCATTGCAGCTGTAAACATTTCCTTTTTGTATTTTTGTGGTCAACCTAATGATGGCTATAAACATTAACTGAAACATGTAGCTGGTTTTGATTGTAAAATAAAAGTTGTTTTTAGGCAGAGTGTGCTGCATACTGTAAACACGATGGGGATGCATCACCTTAGGATTATAAACACTAGTGGAGCTCATATCCATCAGTACAAGATTTTAAAGAGGAAATTACACAGTTGGCAATGCTAATATACGCTTTCATCAAGAATACCTTCAGAATAATCTAACCTCAAATTATTCTAAAAATCAGAATACCTAGAACATACTCAGCCACCAAACATACACAAAACAAAGTACATAAGTTGAGAATAAAGGACGGGATTAAATTTCGGTATGCCAAAAAAACAAAATCTGAGCCAGAAACTATATACACACATGTGTTTTTAACCAATACATGGTGTAATAATTGGTTCTGTATAGAAAATGTAATAGATGAAAATATAAAAGCAGAATTAAAATCTAAATATTGGAAATGAAGTAGGAAACTAAACATATTAATGCATAGCCAAATTAAGAAACCAGGTACACAGATTTCCTGTTACCCTATTTATCAAGAGATAGACATAGAATTTTCTAGTGAAGAAATGTCCTTGCTGAATAAGGGTCTGAAATACAGTCTGAACATTAAATCTTTATTAAAAAAAAAAACTTGATAATAGATCTTGACCTCGGAGCAGAAACATCTGTAACTAATTTGCCTGTTGCTGACCAAGAGCATTTTACATGGTAAGTTGCAAAAAACATTAATTCTTTATATGCCTGTTGTAGTATACACATAAACCATAATGCAAACCAGAAAAAAGAACAATCTTATGAATCAGAGAAAAACTTAACAACAGTAATGCCATGATGACGAAAGCAGACAAAGGAAATTCCATTGTAATACTCAACACTGATGACCATAACAAGAAAATTAATAATTGTGTAATTTCAAATAACTTTGCTCTGTTAGACATATATGCTACCAACAGTTGCCAAAAAACCATCGTGAAAACTGTTAACTCAAGAAAATCTTTAATACTTCGTGAACCAAAGTGGGAATGTATTAACTTCATTCCAGTCTCTCCATCCATAAGAGGCCTTATCAATATCTATAAATCAGGAAATCCAATCAGACCAGTCATCAGCTGGACAGATGCTCGGGCATACAAATTATCTAAGTAAACAGTTTATTCCCTTACCATGTGTGTTTAATATAAAAAAAACCACATTTCAGTTATGTCAAAATTTGAATGTAGTTCCCATAAGTTCTAATAACTAGACCAGCCTTGTTGGATATTTCCAACATGTACACTAACATCCCCATGCAGGAAACCAGATTATCTCAAACAATATCCTTGAATTAAATATGCCTAATGACAAGATAAAACATGATTGGCGTGACATGATAACAAAAAGAAACTTTTTTCCCATAACGAGCAACTGTTTATACAAAATGGAGGTGATGGTATGGGCACTCCATCGTTGGCCTTATTATCATAAATTTTCCTACATTTCATTGAATCAGGATATATCATGAAGTTATCAACCAAACACAATATTCTTTTTTATTTCCACTATGTAGATGATATTTTGTCTCTGCGACAGGCCGATCCCACATCCAGAGGAGTTGTGCCAAGTGTAGGCATGTCATAATGTGCGATCAGGTGCAACGATACACCTACAATGGGTAGGTAGAAAGTGGTCAGAACAAGAAAGACGATGTTCTTGTGGTCTACAATTCCTCATGACTGAAATGGATACACAATTTATAGATATCAACCATGTTCAACCAAATCTACATTTCACTTTTGTAACAGACACTGATAACACAATTAATTATCTTCATCTCTCCATCCAAAGACTTTACAATAACTTACATTTTACTCTTTACCAGAAACATACTCTAACAGACACTGTTACCCTGTATACCTCATGCGACCCTATTGGGTGTAAATATACCACGGTTCATTCATTCATTCATTCATTGTACATCCATACTGTTACATATGCAACACTGGACCTGTCCAACTATATATTACAAAAGTACAGTATATGTCCAAAGTCTCCAAAACTGTAACAATCATAAAGTAAAATTCACATAAAGCAGTAAAACAATAATTTTGTTACACAGTACAATCCAATACAACAGTGAAATACATTTATATTGCTATGATAAAGCTGATTAAAATAACTAATGAAATTATTTCAATTTCACTCCAACCAGCCATACACATGACTACGCATACATATTCAACCTGTAAAATTGAAACCTAGAGCATTTTCAGATTATTGCAGTGTGAAAAATCATATCAACCCCGGATATAGACAACTACCAGCAGTGTCTTTACGCTAGGTTAGCCTGCAAAAACTCTTCAAGCGTATAAAACGAATTTTTCAGCGAAGTTGATTTCACTTCTTTTCTGAATTGGTTAAAATTGTCTAATTTTTTTGTGTTTGTACATTCTAACACCCATGTGTAGCACACTTCTTTGAAGTAAATATGTATTACGAGATTGTTAGGTACCTGTACAACCGCTTAAACCCATATTGCTTAAACACCTCGGCAAAACACCCAGAACATATCGCAGTTGAACTCAGTTATAACGTCATGAAAGGGTCCGAATAAATTGTGTCGTTAGAAGCAAGTGTTGCTCTAAGCAAGGTGTATGGTAAAAGTGAAGGAAAAATATTTTGAGACAAAATACGTGCCTTTGAGCATATTACTTTAATGTTTACTGTATGGTCTGTTTTAAATTTAAATTACAATTAAAATTTAGAAACAATAAAAATTACTCATATTTAATTGTAAATTTTCATGCAGGCTTCTGCTATAAAATTTGTTACCTTGCAGTTCGAATTCAGGACCCACAGAAATTATGAGAAGCGGACCGTGTTCTGGTACATTGTTACTTCTTTGTTGCTAGAACTACTTAAACAGCACCTCATTGTCGTCACTTTGTTTGGGGATTCGAAATCACTTTATTCCTAATCTGTTCTGTTCAAACACATTAATAAATTTGGTTCTGTTTTTCCAAATCATGTGATTCATATAATTTACAAGGCATAATTCCCGACACAGCAGCTTTCGCTTTTTCCATTTCCTGTTGCTCGTATTACATTAAATTGTTCTTGGACTCTCAAAACCTTCCTTTTATTTGTCCTTGTACCCATATTATCACTCCGCCAGTCTCTGTTTACTGCAGGAGTAGAAAAGTACCTCAAACCCAAAAAGAAATGTACCACAATAATGACAAATACTTCTCCAGTGGTGTACACAGACTTGCATGTCTGTATTGCGGTAGGGCATGTGTTGACCAGACTGGAAGAAGTTTCAATAAGGGATTTACAGAACACCAGCTTTCTGTTACAAAAAACAATACCACCTCAGAATTTATGCAATATCTATAACAAAATGGCCATTCTTTTGGAATGAAAGAGAACATAATGCAAGTCGTACACTTCAACGAAGAGGTTATCCATATGTGTATCATAGAAAAATTCTACGTGTATAAAAAACTGCAGAATGTAATCACCTCTATGGTAAAAACGCTGTACAACCCAGCAGAATTTTTGAGGCCATCATCTGATGTGAAGGTGATGTGAGGCAGAATACACACCCACCCACTCACTGACAAGTTGCAACACATAAACTGTAGGCAGTCTAACACCATAAGAACGAGATGTGCCCAGAGTCATCAAGAAGATCTCATGTGAAGTGAATCTCATAAAACTTTAAAATGTGTATAATAGTGTGCTTGATACAACAATAAGTAATCCTCTGTAAGACATACATGAACTGCCATAAAAGTTTAATTCACCATAAGTTTTTAATCTGCCTTTCATTTCAGTTTAATTGAACTGTTTATTTTTTATTAATATTGCATTAACCTATTACATTTCTGCAGTAACAAATGTTATTATAATCTCATGTTCTTACGTGTGTAACAAACAACAGTTTAATTAAATGACATTACATTCCTTGAGTAGTTACTTTCATTTCAGCATAGTACCACTGAAAACACGCGAAATGATTTCATGCCAGCTGTCTGTACAAAACTTTTCTACATTACTCCATTTTTAATAATTTAAATACTATTATTATTATTATTATTATTATTATTATTGTTTATTTTAAATTTATTCTCACCTATTATTTATTAAGTGGCATTCTTCTAGTAAGCCCAGATCTCAACAAGAGATCAAAGTGATTCACCCCAGCACTTTGCAGGACTTATAAGTGTGGTGTTCTGTAGCTCTGTGGCCAACACGTGGCCTGGGAGCAACTGAAGGTTCTGATTTTATCCCTTCTTAATTGTTCCTGATTCTCCAGTTATACATGGCACATTTTTTGTCCTCTCTTTCCATATCCCGCTGACTTGGATCTCCAGGTCTTTGTACTTGCTTGGTTTTTCAGTTTCTTTTGTGATAACGTTTAAATCATTTGTTATGGCTATATCGATCAGTAGGCAAGTCTTCTCTTTGTTTTTATCATGCAGTACTCTATCAGATCGGTTTGCTAGTATTGTTCGATATGTGATAACTGGTACATCATACGTAACATTGACATTTATGACCCTTTCAGGTATTTGCTCATAGTTCTTGTCAATAACCTGTATTATTATTATTATTATTATTATTATTATTATTATTATTATTATTATTATTATTATTATTATTATTATTATTATTATTATTATTATTATTATTATTATTATTATTATATTCAACACACTTCTGCAGTTATTTTAAGTTTCATACATTAGAACACAATTTTTATGGACTTTATAAATTCTTATTCCTTATGTTACATATTTTACATATTATGTATGTTCCATAACACTGCGTCTCAAAGTTTAAATATCTCTAACCACCAGTTTAGCCGTAAACACTTCATTTTTGTGTTTTTGTGGTCAGCCTGATGATGGCTATAGTCATTAGCCAAAATATGCAGCTAGTTATATTTTAAAATAATAGTTCTGTTTAGACTGAGTGTAGTATTGCATTTCTTGTTAAACACACTATTAATGTAGAGTGCCATGTGGAGAGTATATTTGGTTGGTTAATGGGAAAAATTGTGCATCAACTGATTTGTGATGCCTACCTGTTTGTGACAGGATGTGACTGACAGTGTTCTGACTGTTACAGCTTGTGATGAGGAGTGGCGACGATTGACGGCAGCTGCAGCAGAGACACAGCGACTGCTATCTCCAGGGATGCCGGGCTTAGCGGCACCCATGCGTAACCCAGCCACACCTCTGGGCGCACCACTGATCCTGTCCCCAAGGCTCCCAGTACCCACAACAGCAGCTTCCCTTTTGAATGGGTCAGGTCATCAAGGACCACTTCTCTCACCTCATGATCCACATGGCCTGATCTACACACCGTATGCTGATTATGCCAACTACGCAGCATTGGCAGCATCTCCACTTCTTACTGATTATGCCACAGCAGATCACTCGGGTGGGTTGTTTGCACGTTGACATTGACTCCCCTTCTCCACCATAGCTTTGAAGGTGGAGAACACCTTTATCATTTTAGGCCTAAGCTTTACTCGTCACATCGAACCACTCATACATTTACATGTTGGCAAATGTTCTTGCCATATCTCTCCCCCCTGCGCTCGTGGAGAAGCAACGTTCATTTTAGGTTCAAGCTTTACAAGTCACTGCATGAAATGTTTCCCCACCTGTATTTAGGTGGATTCAACACTGGCTTCTGCCTCCCATGCCTACTTCTGATGATGCCAGAGACTCAAGTTTTTGGTGTACAGTACTCCATCTTTGAAAGAATCGACCTGCAAGTTCTTGCGATCATAGAATTCTTTAATCATGATGCAAGCATCGGCATCTCTTTTTTTCAAGCAGTGGTGTTTTCTGTGTGTTTTGTTCTAGTATGAAATTTTACATATTTATTATGTAATGGCATGATATATAAATGTCTGTGTTTACTCCGTTTATTACATGGAAAACTTGCTACATTTTTAGCTAAGCCTTAATCATTGAATGATACAAAACTAGGGTTTTGTAGTAAAATTACTTCATGTTGATTCTTTCCTCAGTTTATGAGCTCTGAGATGAGTGGGAAGTATATAGCAGTAACAGTTATTCATGAAAGTTGTTTTTCATTATCAGTGCAGTCATCATGGTGAGATTATTAACAGTGACACATGGTACAGTCATGTTTCAAGAACGTTGCAGTGTATGTGACGTGGTTTGACACTGCATTCTAATGGTAATGATAATGCAGTTTGTTCTCCAAGAGTAGTAACTTAGATATTTAATACTTATTTGATCCGATATTTATAGATTGTACAGTTTATTTCTCTGCTGTAGATGCCATCATCACGAGATGTTTGTTGCATTTATCACGTTACGTGTAAGTAGTTGAGAAGTATGCTATAATATACTTGACAGTATCTTCACACATACTCAAACTGACTGCGGTTGGCAAATTCTGAAGGGACTGTTTGCACTATTTAGAATAAAGGTAGGGTATGAAATGCTAAGTAATTTGTGTAGGTATCCACCATTTACATTAATCATCTCTTATTTATATCAGATTTTATTTTCATGTAGTTACATGAGGTAATACTATCATAGAGACTGAAGGCAAGAATTTTTGCTGCTAAGCATGTGATTAGTGAGTTCGGGTACCAGTTCACCAGCAGTATTTTGAACGTTGAGAATCCTATTAACGAACAAAAATGTATCAGCAATGTAACATGCAGGGATTGGTACTTGTTGTCATTCTTGGGGCACACTTTGTGCATATTACCATTATTCCTTTAATCAGTCATATAAATTAAAATGAACAAAACACACTGTTTTAGGGAGAAATTGCTAATTGTCTGCACTTTGTCTTGTACATGTTTTGATCTGCCTTGGGTCACTTTCAAGGACCTTCAAGTAATCACAGAAAGGAGTGGTTTGTTGATATATGCAATGTGCTGTCATTATTCACTTCTCTTTGTAATTACTTGGAACTTCTCAGTAATGGCCCAAGGGGGGCCAAAACATGTATGAGATAAATTATAAATGATTAGGGGTTTCTCCCGAGAACAGTATATTTTGTTGGTTTTACTTTCTGCAGTTATGGATGGATAATGTTATGTGTTTCTTATTAATTCTGTTACATCTCTCTGTGAGCTCCAAGACACAGCCATAAACCAGACTGTTTCATGAATTATAATAGATCAGTGCTCCTGTCCATCCACTAAAATTCTGAAAATTTGGAAGTGTTTCAGTGCATAGTGGCCATGGAGTTAGATATGTTGTTTAACCCTGACAGTTGTTACTTTAATTTTTGTCCTACATATTTGTCCATTTAACTGGCATTTGAAGGGTTATTTCCATGGTTTTATTAAACAACCTGAAAATAAAACAACAGTAATTATGTATTATTATCTATTTAGTTACATATACAGCGACACAGACTTCATTCTTTGCATTTGGCTTGGCTTAGAATAATGCAAGTTGATTGGACACAGGCTTGATCAGAACTTTCTCACTCAAAGTAAATAATCAATGTACCAAAAAGTACTAACACAAGGGGTTAGTTAATAGTAAGTTCACCTTCAAACAGGCAATGAAGGCCATAGAAGTATAGCTCTATTTTTTGTAACCTACACAGTAGTACCAATGGGCATAGTGCATATTTACATGTTTACATTTTTTTCACTCTTATCATTGAGCATTCTGAGAAAAAAAAAATAATGCTATGGTAATTTGACATTGAGCAGAATTTTATCATATCTTGTGGTACCAGATCTCATGTAATCATTCTAGTGGCAAGAATGCAGTCACAAGAGTTTCATAAAATCCATACCAACAAAACTGTTTCAGAAACACACATTCGGTATAGGCAGCAATATTGCCAGTTATAATATTTTCATGTTTGAATCTAAAGGCAAGTGCTGCAGAAACATTACCAAACTGTACTGAGTAACCATACTGTTGCTCTTGTAGTTGCTTTAAGTATACTGACTAACTGTATGTCAAATCAGTATCTCGCACAAGGAAACTGTGAGCATATTGAACACATGTTCATGCTTGCATTACCAAAATGTTATGTGGTGTTATTTGAGGTACGGTCAAACTTGGGGTATAACTAACATGAGTATAATGAGGGTACAGACATGTCATGTATATAATGAAAATGCTTGATGACTGTATCAAGCAATCCATCTGCTCAGCATTTTCTCATCTGCAGTGGTCGGCCGCTCCGGCATTCTTTGTGACCCACCATCCCTCCATTGCCCCATGTGATAAGCTACATTCACTGGTTTGCAAACCCAACTTTGCCTGTTGGGAAGCTTCTGACCACAGTGTTGCTGAACAAAGATTTCTGTGTTTAAACCAGGAATTACCACAGAAGTTCTTTGTGTCATCTCCCCTCACCACCTACAGTCATCACTTCTAGAGCTTCCAGTTGGCTTTGAATAGGGGTTGGCTGGGAGGGGAAAGGACACTGGAGCCTGCCACCCACTTTGAACCAGAGACACCCATTCCCACATAGAGGTTGGGATCCTGTGATTTAATTTATCTCCACATTTACTGTTTGGAAATCATAAGCTTACAATTTCAAAATAAATTTTGTTGTGTTTTGTCACAAACTATGTGAATATTTTGCCCGTCATTGAGCAGCATGTATGTAAATGAAAGTGACCATCTGTATTTTAAATTACCTATGACCTTGCTGCCATGTGTAACTGTCCATATATTTGTCAAAAAAAAAAAAGTCTAGTTTATTCAAGTGTTAGGACATGGTGGAAAAAAATTTTGAAGTGTACAAGAAATTTAAAACAGAGCGTGAGTGAGTTCTTTCATTTTTTAATAGTACGTCAGTGGAACAGCTTAAGGAGGAATAATTGAAGAGTTACACATATGTAAACTTTTCACCAACTTGTTGCACAACACTTTTATTAGTTAGTTAATTTTCTGACATGTTTGTTCCTTAACTGCTGGCCATCTGCAGGGAGCTTTCTTTAGCATGTGCAGCTTATGTTTTGACTTACGTTTTAGAAATTCCACTCATGATTAAAATTATTGTTATGATGATTAAATATTGCAATTCTTAAAATCAGTATTACAGTTAAAATACAGATAAAATACAGTATAAAATTATTTTGCTGTTGATCATCGACATTTCAGTCTTTCTTCACATGAAGTAAGTTCTGGAATCAGATATCCAGTTTCTTGTGTTCATGCTGTGAATGAATACATTATACTCTGTAGCATGAACACAAGACGCTGGATATCTGATTCCAGAACTTACCTCATTTATCTTTATTTCTGCTTGTGCTATTGTGTGTTTCTGAGTGTCAGACATAATTCAGGTTCCTCATTTGAAGTAGTATTTTAACATCACATGTACTTAAATACTCTAGTTGAACACAATTTTTGTAAGCAGAACTTTATGGGTATGGTTAGAAGTTGTACGGACATGTGTCAAGATCTCCGTTGGTCATTCCAGAGCAGCGGTGGGTCACGGTTGGGGTGTGAACCACTGGTTGCATGTGCGATGGCCTGACCAACGGTAGCCCATGCTTGTAATTGCACAGGACGAAGGAGCAGCCCCACCAAGGTCTGCTGTCTACCAGATTGAACAATGAACAACAATAGCGATATTTATGTTGTTATGCTCCCCAATGATTGCTTGGCAAATGCTTAGATAATGTTAGGATCTAGGAGCATTATGAAGATTCTACAAGCGTGGAATTACAGCATATACAGCTGTTACCCAAATATTTAAATACGTTTATAAAATTTTTAAGACGTCATCGTAAGTCCTCAAGCAGTTGCCCAAAGACATGGTGAGGGAAGATGACAGAATTTTTGTCCACACCCAATTAATAAGGAAGGAACCGTAAAAAAATGCATTACAATTTGAAGTTTGCTACTGATTTGCCAGTTATTTTATTATTCATTGTTTTATTTTATGTTAAGGAAATAAAACTTTTAGTCCCTATTATTAAAGTTCTTGGAATGTCATCACTTCTGTTTTATTAAAGTACTGTCTTTGTAATTACTTTTAATATTTCGGTAGTGGAATTATAAGTCCTTGAGCCATGTAAAGATGTGCATTGGTAGAATCTCAGTCTTCCATTATGCATTAATTGCATAACCTGAACTATATTATAGAAGTTTGATGCGATTGGTATTGATGTTAAAGGAGAAGCATGCCATAAATTCTCTATAATATTTGCCTGTGCAATGTTGGGAAGTGTAATATTTACGTGGGAGCTTTGATCATGCAGAATTGTTCCAGTGTGATGATTTTTTTTTAAGTATCTGTCAGTGCAGGTAAACGTAAAGAAGAACATACACATTAATAGTTAGTTCATGTTGCTATATACTATATAAATATGTATATATATCTTATAAAATCTTAGTGATATGTAGATCAATCATTCAAGTTAAGACAGTGATGTTTTGTTTTCATTTTGTGAAGGAATTTTTTTTTATATATTGTGTGGTTGATGTATGTCTTACACAGTAAATGTGTTCTTTGGTATGATAAGTTCGTAGTGTGTTTCGAGTGTTTCTCTGCATAAAAGTTGAACGAATGTGATAATGTTTTTGTTAAGATTTTTCTATTTAACTTTTTTTATTGTATTACAATGAAGACTTCCACACTGGTGATGGGTTTAAAGTATTTATAGTATTGGCAGTATTAGTAGCTACTGTAGATCCCATTTTAAAGGAATGCAATTCAAGTTATATAAGTTCAAACATTGGTGATGGTTAAACATTTGCTGTTTATTTATTTTATAATTTCAGTTTTTTTTAACAGAATTAACCAATAACATGGGAAATCTCTTTATGAAACACAAGAGTGGAAAACCAGTGTAACAATGCCCTCTTCTAACATCTCCAGTAAACCAGTAACATCCACCCTCGTGAATTTTACGAGACTGAGTGCCTGACATCTTAACAACTATTGAGCTTGAGGGACCAAATATTTGAAAGAATGATCTGTTACAGTCTTTTTATTATCATTATTAATTTCCCATTTTAACAGTTCATAATTCAGTAACTACTTGAGCAGTAAAGTTAACAGATATATAACAGCTGTCTTCACAATAATTTTAATTAATTTTATTAATACCATATTAATAAACAGGATGTTTGGTTGTGTGACTGAGTGGTAGTCAAACTAGTGTTTATATAGTTAATTATATTGCAACAAGCAAATTTCCTCACATTGTATTTAAGTTATCAAAATTGTAATTGGATGTGACATGCCAAGCATGATGTGGATTGCAGCTGAATGACACGACACAAGACGTGACGTGATGTGACGTGAAGTGACATGATATCATGTATCTGAGGATGCATTGCCTCTCTGATGCAGTAGACATTTAATGTTATTGTGTGACATGAATATCACTTAAGAATATGACATTAGTGCCATAAGAAAGATTTCATACTTATTAAGGTGCTTTTATTTTTCTTATTTAGTGAGTTTTTGTTTTCTGAGGATTAAATCCATCGTTCATCACAGTAATTTTAGTTTGTAAAATGTGTGTAAAATTTTGCTGCTTAGAAACAAGGAAAATGGTATGACATTGATAAGTGCCTTGATTTCAGGAACACAAATAGAGAAATTTTACATTGCTTTTCTTCAAAATGGCATTGCTGTTCAGTTAAAATATTATTCCACCAAAAATGTATTCAGTAAAAGTAGATGCTCTGGTTTGTATAAAATATTAATTATTAGTAATCACCACAGAACCGGTTTTTAAAGAAACTTTATGAAAGTGATACAAAGATAAAAATAACCAGACGTGATTGCCTGCAATAAGTATAATCTGTTACCTGCTTTTATTTGCTATCATTGTTGAAGGCATGACCCATCTTGTTATTAAGAACAATATTTTTTGGCTTCTTATGTGTGCATCTTGATTCTGGCATTGCCACAGATGCATTATAAAGAACTTCATCACTCTTTTTAAAACACTGCGTCAAAAGTGAAGACCTTTCCAAACAGCCTCTGATCTTGGCGTGAAGGTAAGAAGAAAAGAAAACATATCAGGTAGCAGAGTAAGAGAAAATAGAAGGACTAAATCAATTCGAAAAGTTGAGAAATAGTGTGAATTCAAATTTGGTAATTGTTTTTTTTTTTTAAGCTTGTTAGCATAACAAATTTGAGTACAGAAGAATCTGCTGGCACAATGCATGAGAATTTTATATGCCAACAAAGTACTTAAACGTAGGTTTCTCAGTAGAGTTTATTTCATTTTAATTGATATTGTTTATATTAGGTGAAAATGTTAATTTGTTGAATATTTTTGTATTTGTGTTTACTCGTGTTGCATCATTTTATTAGGGCTGAGTACAGAACATTTCTTTAATTACCAGACGCTGTAGGCTAACAGCAGTGCCATTTAATTACCAGACGCTGTAGGCTAACAGCAGTGCCATTTAATTACCAGACGCTGTAGGCTAACAGCAGTGCCATTTAGCTCAGGCGTTACATTCAGAAATCATGGTCTCTGTTGATGTCCCTTGCTTTCTTGCTTGGAGGGTGTAGCATTGTGTGACAACAGAACTCTGTCCCAGTTGGGTAGGGCACTTTGCACACCACTACTGGAGGTACATCACATGTCTTATGTAGTTGTGAGGGCCCTGTGCTTGCATGGTACAATTTGTGAGGTACTTTTGTAAGTGTGTATTATGCTTGAAGAGAGATTTTGCAGTCAGATCAGTTAATTTTATCTTTCAAGAGAATTATAGTTACTTGAGAATTTTTTATAATTTCCTAACCCTGTGGCATTTAGACATAGCTTTTATCATGAACAGTCTCTTTGTTTTCATCTCTTGAAATTCTAATCTGGATTCTTGGAAATCAAGGTTGCAAGATGTTTTTACAAGATGCAAAAAGCATATATTGAGAGGTGGGGTAGTCATGGTGGCTGTGAAAGCTGGAATATCAAGGCAGTGCATTCATCGCTCCTTTTAAATTGCATTTCATTTCAGGCCTTCTTGAAACTTCACAGTGATATTTGCTTACATGGGTATTCCATCATTAATAGTATAGCTCTGTGGTTGAGCCTTTTCACCAATAATCTCTTCAGGACAGTTATGATTTGGCACATATTTTCTGTATTGGCTGTTAAGGAACTGCTGTTTCAGTATAGGCAGCATGAAGAGTACTATAACAGTTTCCCATTTCTCTGCTTTTATTATACTTGCAGATAATCTGTTTGGGCTGTGTATCTAATTCTGGTATGAGGAATTAGTAAACTGTTTTAGTTACATTATATATGAATGCAGTAGAAGTAATTAAATTACTGGTTTGTCTACTGAGTTTAGGTCTGTAAAAATTATTTGGTCCTTTTAGTTAATAATCTGTCATCATTCTTCCCTTCTTCCTGCAGAGATCTCAGATTATTTCTCTGTGGCACCACAGCCCAAGCTGGGCATAGGATTCCTTGTTGAGGTTTCTAGATCACACACAATTAGACACACACACACACACACACACACAGTAGGAGTCCTCTGAATGAGTGACCTGCTCATTGCAGAGCTTACTAA
>Ga0268261_10000841_pt1 | contig 20278 bp, 10 predicted proteins | sample TergutNc150P1_FD_190353 | JGI IMG/M metagenome (GOLD analysis project Ga0268261, IMG submission 190353) | Nasutitermes corniger P1 segment gut microbial community from laboratory colony in Florida, USA - Nc150 P1 (SPAdes) (version 2) | ecosystem: Host-associated > Arthropoda: Insects >...
AAATAATTATACTGTTCCTTATTGGACTGTTCCTACATGTTTCGACACTATTGTGTAATCTTCAGGGAGCTCGTAGTTAGTAGTAGTAGTAAGTTACATAAGTATGTCTATGCAATCGTTGGTGATACAACTTAAAATTTTACATTTTTTCTTTGTTGTTGAATCTCAGTATTTAAAATCATTAAAATATTGAAATTGTCCTAGTTACAATAAAACGGCTAAAGTTACTTTGTTGTTACAGTTCTAATGTAGTCCTATCTGGTGGCCTTATATACAGTTTGTATGTTGATTCTGCTGTTGTGTCGGCCCGGTATGTACTCATACGTACATACATAATTAGAAAGGTGCTGACTACGAACTCCCTGAGGATAACACAATAGTGTCGAAACATGTAGAAGCAGTATAACAATTTGTCAATTAATTTTGCATTTGTGTTTTCATTGTACAAAATAAAAATTCATATTATCAAGCTTCTTGCCTGTGCTGAGTCACCAAAACACTGCTGTGTGATGCTCTGAGTGTATCCAGAGTTTCTCCACACTAAGAAATATTCAGTCCCATTGAATGACCGTCTGTACTTGCTACTTACACTCTGAACGTTACGGTGTGTAGAAATGTTTAAATGCACTGACAGTTCATGAAAGGGTACGACTTAATTTCGTACCATTTTCCGTTACTGAAAACAAAATAACACAGATTTGAATTATGCAAGGTAAAAGGCAAAGCATTCCCATTACAGGCCTGGACAGGCCTTTAGGAATCCAGGAGGTTGAGGCTCCCAGATTTCATGACAGTCGGCACATGAAGGTGGTAAGGTTGTCAGCCCTACGCACCGGCCGCCTTTACACACAGGAAATATTCCTGGTACTAATTTATGTTAGAGGCTGAGTCAACCCCAGGACTATAGTGCGACCGGAAGGATTATGTCAGTGAAAAATTCCAATGACACCATCGGGAATCGAACCCGCGACCTTCCGGCTTGGAATTATGCAAGGAGCTATGCAAATTAACGACAGCTGAATTGTTAAATTTGAATGATAAAGAGAAGAACATATATAATATTTTTTGAGTGTAGGTTATTTAAGCAAGCAAATCTTTATTTCATAAATATATTCTACATTTTTAATTAATACAATTACACCTACATTTATAGAACGCAAAAGAGTTGAAAATGATAAGTCCAAGTTTCTGCATGCTAACCCTAAAACCCTACGACACAGTATACCTGTAAACGTACGCATGTGGGAAATATTGACCCTGTAGCGTGTAGCTTCTAGGTTCTGAAACATACGACACAATGCTTTAAATTTCTGCTATTTTTTATGGTGGAACAAATTAATGAATAGATTGCAATGATGAAGCTTTTGTCTTGTTCTTAGATGGAAACCCGAATGACGTCAGTATATTGCTGTAGGTTGCTCAGAAATGCTGTGCATAGCCTCCGATCGCCTGGTTGAACTGGAAAGGAGCTTGAAGCAAATATATTTCCTGAATCATATTTCTTTTAAGTGGATAGATTCCAGAATATCTATGACGTGAGACAGTACTTGTGGCGGTAACAGAACGAATCCATTCTTCTAATACATCCAGTTTGGGGATTTTTTACATTATTCTTTCTTTAAAATTCTTCTACTATAATTTTTTGTGTGCAAAAGTTCTCTGATATTAGCACTTTAATTATTAATTTTACAAAGTATTTGAATATCTATTTGAACAGATTATTAGTATTATTATTGTTATTATTATTATCATCATCTCCATCTTCTTCTTCTTCTTCTTCAATATCATTGGTGGTATATCATCCCTAAGTTTGCCTTGTCCTCCTCTGGGATCCTCCACCATTTAATTTTAACAGAAAATTTCCCTTAAATGATGTTACTTCCGACTTTCTAAAAGGGGAAAACCCGGACTTGAAATTAATTTTTTTATTTCTGATGATAAGCGTATAAATAAACATAAGGAACAATTTAAAGTGAATTATTAATAATCATACCGTAATGAATATATACACTTTAAAATAAATTGTAACTGACTGCACAAAGATAATTTTACATTCGACCGCCAATGCTATTCAGATTATCAAACGCACCTCACACACAGATGTTTTACAGCTAGTTGGCTGATTAATTAAGTATTGAATAAAACAGACATGTTAATGCGGGTAACAAAAAAATGTTAGTCACTAATACGAAGAACAAATATGGAAAATATAATCCACTGCGTCTTGTGATGTCATCGAGAAATTGTTTTTGAAAACTAAGTGGCGTTATTACACGCCTGGGTTTAATACATGTTATCCTACATATAACGTCTGGTACCGTTAAAAAGTTCCGAATTTCATATATTTTTATTTATCGAGTCAGATTACTACGCTGTCTACAGATTGCTTTATGGGGATTTACAGAATACATTGAGTTATGTTTGAACTAAAATTTTCAAAATATTCAGACTAAACAAAATTCGAAATATGTAATTACCATAAACGCCCTATTCTATTTTGAGTTGGAATTACTTACACGGAAATGTGTAATTATTCCAAAAGTACATCAAACGCCCTCTTTCAGTTGCGAGGCACTTTGACACAGTTTACAATACTGATCGGCGGACAGTCACTGTGCCGGTAGTTCCGCACAGTGCACATGATTTGTGATCAAGTATCAGAATAATCGTACATCTTCACAAAAACAAAATTAAACTGCAATAACACTGGAAAAGGCCAACGGATGGAGGAAGACATGGAGTGAATTCATACAGAAGTAAAAAAAAAATCCTAACATTACTCAGCACAGTTTGAAGAGAATAAGAGATGAAAGTCAAGCTAAGTGATATTGAAGATAAGTTTGGAACCGTTTTCGGAAGAAATAGGGACCCGGTTGTTTTGTCATTTAAAATAAATAGACATATACTTCTGGCTTTGTTGTATTACGTGAGTAAAGATAGTATTGTCATCTGTAACTTCTCTGGTAATGACATATTTTCAACCATTATCTAATAAAGGAACACTGCCAAAAAAGTTATTTGAAAATAAATTCATGTTTTGGTTTTCACTAAAACCTTGGTCTAAAACATTATTGTAGGAAGAACTGAGTGAAACATTATCATAAATGAACATAGGTCTTCATGTAAAGTACCCCTTATTATAGTCAGATTTCCATTAAAATTGAATTCTATCAACAGGTTTTGAATATTCCTCAAGTGTTAATTTTCACAAAATCTGTCCACTGGGAGCCGAGTCGTTCCATGCTGACGAAAGGAATGACGGACACAAAAACAGGACGAAATAAATAGTCGCTTTTTGTAAGATTGCGAAGGCGCTTAAAGTCAATACAAAATCAAATAAACATGCATAACACCATTATTCCTAATTTACTGTATTTTCCATAGTTTTGTTATTTGAAATATTCTATCCTTTCAATGCTTGTGATGTTGCAAACTTTTTTTTTTTTTTTTGCAGAACTGGGGAGATTATACAGACATGAGTCAAGCAGTGGTAGGTTACGTCTCGTACGCTAGTGACGTGCTTCTGATCTGCTGGTTTGGAACTCAGCTGACACAACACGTAAGGAAAAATGGATTGTTGTAATTGTTGTTGGTGTTGGTAACACATTAATTTCTTAATGAGTACCGAGCCTATCAAATCAATTTGGAAATTATGACCCAATTTAAATACTAAGAATTTTTATTCCCTATCCGAGATTCCGGATTAAATTTTCTTTGGAAAATTTAGAAAACATGTTTCTAAGTATCTTACGATTTATAATGGGTTAATCACCCAAAAATAATAAAATTACTTCCACTCATTATAACTAATAACGCAATTTTTTTATCGGGCTTCAAAAATTCTTTGCCACAGACAAAATTTTCTGTTTATGCTACTTATCATATCTAACACTCTAGTCGTGAAATGTATGACTATTATTTTCCATTTCAATAAAAGTTTACGCATTTAATTTTAAATTTAGTGTATTAAAACTCTCTGAAAAGAAATTGGAATTATATTTATAAATTAATGTTCACTATTTTTATACATTCCGTGCTTAAAACAGCTCCATAATACACAAATAACAAAAAAATGTACTTCAATATTTATGAAGTAGTTTAATCACACATTTCTCACCTACACGCTAGATTAAACTCACCACGTCCATGAATCAACCTCACTCAACACAGATTAAACAATTTTAACTCACAAAAAATAATAAGCTTTACAGACTTATAACCTGTAATTATATTACTTAAAAAGTTTTAACCTAAATTTTAATAATTTTTAATGTTTATGGAGTGAAGACACAACTAACCTAATAGTCCCTTTGTATACTCGTAATTACTTCGGTTATTTGTATATTGCGAACATGGATTTCACTAATCGTGATATTATACACATTTTCCTTTGTTAAATTTCTATTATGGTAGATTATACAGTAAGAATCTTATACCTTGTATCTTAGAATGTGACAAAATATATGGCTTCATAAATAATGGTTTTATTCCAGTGTAACGGAAACTAGATAAGTGAAGAAAAGTCACACAAAGAGGTTCGATCATAGTCATCAAGAAAATTCGTGAAACATCTTGACGGCACTTTTCCAAGCCAACACCATCCACAGCAACAACATAGATCTTGTGTTTGTCAGCACATACATAAAAGATACACTAAATGTAACGCTGGTTCATGAATGTCGGACGAGTGATTGGCCTCTGTGTGCACTCCCATGTGTTCTAGAATATCGTAATCCTAAATCGTTTTAAATAAATGCCAATGTAGTCAAATACTGGGCTGTCTAAGACACTTTATTATTGTTAAATGTAATGTGGTGCACTACGAAATCGGAACACAGACCACAATTTGCCTATCTCCTCTAATTATGACAGCAATATTTGCAATTTCACTATTCAGCACCATATGTAGTACATTACTGTAAGTACATCAGACCTCACTGTCAAAAAAAAATGTCAGCAGTATAAACACGTAGCGGTCTGAACAAGTGTTGCTGTAAGTAGGAAACAGAACTGTGACGGTAACAGATTTGTAAGTTAAACCCCTGGAAATGTGCCAAAACATACGGTGTTACAGCAGTTAAACACCTATGCCTATTGATTTTGAAAACGGCTAGCGGCAGTGCCATTTCGTGGCACTACATCAATAGCGCAAGGTACAACAAGAAATGTTGCCGGCCGTCAAATACAGCCTGTCGGTAAACAGCATTGGTGATTTATATTTTAGGAATTTTACATTAATATTTTGAGAAAAACAGCTGTACTAACCTAAAAAAAAAGAACATTTTTCAGATTAAAAGCTAAATAATATTCATAATCCATGAGTAATATCCATTGGTAACAAAATCATTAGTTATTGTCCTTAATTTAGAAAAATATATTTGAAAACTTTTATCAAAAGCGAATGTGTGGTAAGCAATTAAAATAGATATGAGTAATACTTCTGTTTGTGTAACAGCTAGAATATCATATAGCAACGGTGGATAAACAGTCACAATCTACCAGTCGGTCGTGGTCACTTATTTTTTTTTGTCGATGTCGTCTGCATTTTGATCTTTATCAAAATTTATTTGCCGTTTTGAGCTTCCACAAACTGTCCGTTTGACAGCATTATTTTGATCATCCTACTCTGCGAAGACGCATTCAAAGAAAACAAGAAAATTAACTACAAATTCCAAAGCCACCTAACACAAAAATTTAAAATACCGCCTCCACTTTTGTCTAAGTAAACATGAAATTACTTTCCATAATTTATCGTAAGATGTGCAGCGTCATACAACAACTTCGAAACAGGGAGGTTAAGTAAGAACGCCTCTTAAAGCCGGTAAGTTGTTTTAGTCTAAAATGTCCAATTTATATTAAACAAAACAACTGTATTTATGTACATATGATGTTACTAGATTGTTTTACATATGATTGCCTGGATCACATATTAATACATTATTGCCAATGAAATGTCGCGAAACATTTTGTGTCCTTAGAAAAGATCGCTGAGTCCGAAAGTCTGGCCAGGTATGGCATAGAGTGATTGAGCAAATCTGCAGGCAGGAAGTTACGCGAAAGTGGAAGTAGGTCCAAAATGGCAAGAACAAAAAGAATATGTTTTTAAAGTGCCTTAAATATGATGACAACCCCCCCTATGAGTAGCAAATAATACAGTAGACCAACCTGATGAGATCTTATGGGTTGATGTGAAGTCACGAAATTACTGTTTTGAGGATACTTTTTAGATCATCACTATCTGAGAGTATAACCGGCATTCCAGGCAGATGGTACATTAAATGTACAGCTGCACAGTTCAGAGGGACTTAATACATTAACTGTAAAATATTTCAGGCGCAGAGTGTGAGAGACGCAGCATTCGGGTGCGACTGGGTGGGAACTCCTATCCCATTTCAGCGATGCCTGATGTTCATCATTGCTACAGCTAACAAGGAGTTACAACTGACAGCGGGAAAGTTTGTTCCGGTGTCAAATGTGACTGCATTGAATGTATGTACCTAACAATATAATCAGGAAAGAGAATTAGTCACGATTAACTTGATTTCATATAATATTACGTGTGCCAGAAATTACATTACCTCAACGATACAACATAACAACAGACATCAGCCCCTGTACTGTGAACGGGAAATTAAATTCCTTTCTCCCGCAGCGCACATTTTACCACTTTTCATACGTTATTTAACTTAGTAGGAGACACCAAGAACACTGCCTAAATCTGCCAGTATATTTTCTGTGTAATTAAGCTCCTTGAGCACTGCATGGCGGTTAAACTGCTGACAGCCCAGTTTATGTTCAGGTAAATTTTCGAATGTGAACAGAGCGGAAAGGGAAAGGAAACGCTAGTTGACTTTATTGTAACCGAATTAAAACATTCTAACCATACTTACTGTTTTGCGATTATATAGGATGTATTCATTATTAGCAAAAGTTCAGCCTCACACTTCCTACTGATGCGTAGTTCACTATCGTACTCTACTCTCAGGCAGCACACTCGAGCAAACTTTATACATCGTTTGCCACCTTTTGCAAATATGACCATACGTATTTGTCTGAAAATGGCCTGCAGCTTACGAACAGCCAGTTGGATAATTAATTACATTGAATTTTCCAGGGTCCAACAGTTGTTAATAAAGCTTTCAAACTTTAAGCCTATGTAGCTCTAGCTTCAAGAGGAAGGATCATCGCACCTCGCACCAAAATTTTAAGGTTTGATGTAACAACACCAGCTGAAATTAGAGTTTCACAATACAGAATTAGAATTCTTTTGTAATAGCGTGAAGGACAAACATGTTGGTTCCCTCACAACATTGGCAGAGTTAATTCACAGATTTTTGTTTGCTGTAAATCACGACCTAGTTTAATATTTACATACTATAGTTTGCTCAATGACATGTAACTTTGTTATAACTCTTGGTTCGAATGACAAAAACTTCAATGAATTTTACAGGATTTGATATGCACCAAACGTCGGGTGGACATAAATTATGTTCAATGAAATTCGAGGACACAAACAACTTTTTTGATCTGCTATTTTACTGCAAATCCTTTAGTTAAAAGTTGAGGTTGGAGTGGGAAGTTAGAGATTTAGATACGTGATTTCTCTCACAGACTACAGAAGAATGTCTGCAGTTTGCGTTCAGGCTTGAACGTTGCATGTAAACATGGCAGCAGCATAATATAATTCATTAAACAAAATGGAGAAATATTACCTTTTAAAATTTCAATAATGACAAAACTATTCAGTCTAGCAGAATTATTTCTTTTACACATTGCAATCCATAAGTTATACGGCTGATTTTTTTAATAACAGAACTAGATCGAACCATCGGTCAACCCACTAAGTACTTTCAACAAACATCGTTCAAACACCGAGTTTGGTTTGTTCATCTTCGAGAGTGTAAGAGTTATAACTTGTCTTGTAGAGTTAGTTTTCTTTATACACGTGTATGTCAAGGATGTCGGAAATGAACAGATACTTGCCATATAATTTTGTTTCAACGCCGGTCTATCTGCGACATACACACTAGTATTGGAGGAAAAGGCTCTAAAGCGTTCAAAAATTTTTAGATGGTATTCCCGATTTCGAGACGGAAAGGAGCTGGTAGAAGGTAACGAAAGATTTGGTTGTCCCAAATCGACTCGAACTAAAGTAAACATTGTTGCTGTTGCTGATTTGGTCAAAAATGACCGTCGAATCCCATCAAGAATGATAGCAGAATCTTTGAACATCCACAACACTGTAGTTCATGTGATTCTGAAAGAGAATTATGGAAGGAGAAAGTTGTGTGCACATTTTGTTCCACACTCCTTGACACCTGAGCAAAGGAAAGAGCGAGTCGCATCTTGCCAAGCCATTATCGCGATGGCCGATGCAGACAAATTTTTTAGCAACATTTTTACAGGAGTTGAGACCTGGTGTTTTGCCTTTGACCCCGATACAAAGCGACAGAGTTCTGAATGGTTTAGTGAGATATCCCCTCCGCCTAAGAAACTGAAATTCCAAAGGTCCCGCATCAAGAACGTGTTTATAATTTTTTTTAACTTTTAAGGGGTAGTGTAAAAAGAATTCGTGCAATAGGGCAAAACAGTAAATGCAGAATTTCATAAAGGAATAGTGGATTGCCTCTTGAAGCGCATTCAACGGGTTCGTCCAGTTGCGTCCTGCTTTCGAGATTTTCTTTTGTTGCACGAAAATGCGCCCACTCAAAAGTGCAAGTGTTTGCCAGATTTGACCCCAAAAAATGTTACAACCCCGTACTCTCTGGATGTATCTCCGCCCGACTATTTTCTGTTCCCCAATTTGAAAATGAAATTTAAAGAACTTCATTTTGCCGATGTTGCTGAAATCCAAGAAGCCGTAATCGATGAATTAAAGAAGATCCAAACAGAGAAATTTTCGGCAGCTTTTCGAAAAGTGTACGACCGCGCAAAAGCCTGTATATACGCCAAAAGAACTTATTTGGAATAAAAACATATGTTTTCAGCACGTGTTTTCGATTTTAAAGAAATCAATCTTAAAACTTTTAGACCGTACACTTTATGAACAACAACTTATAAGGCAACATATTTCAGCTAATTGCATGCCATCCTACGAATGTAAGTAATTAAAAGAAATATAGAACATGTATAAAAAATAACATTACCAAGGAAAATCAACATTGATATCAACTTCTTATATATAAGTGCAGTAATACATCTAAGTAGGTAGTTTAATGTGGCCTTGTGTCTCTTTGGTAATTTCGAGGTTCAAATGTGCTGAAATAAAAATTTACCTATTTTTAGACACAACGTAGTCATTAAGTTGTGCGTGGAAGATTATGATTCGTAAGACCATATCAGTTAATGTAGTGTAATTTTTGTGTAAGTGGCTTCGTTGTCAACTATACTGAATATTAGTATTTAAAACGGTATCCAAACTGTAATATAAATATTGATGTTTGATGAAACATATATCGAGGGAGAAATAATATTTTGGATAAGATTAGTCCTGTTAAACAAATGAGACTGCCTTGTATAAGGTTTTCTTTCCCTTTACGTACAGCATGTTCAGTTTCACTTTCACTGTTATATGGTCTTCTCGAATAAAAGCGTCTTTTATATTTTTCGCTTTGGATGATCTGTTTGGATGAATTGATAAAAGTGAAAGGTGTAAAAATTCAATTCACAAAAAGTTATCTTACAAGATGAAGGATGAAAAATGATGGCAACGACAAACTTTGGTTCAATTTCGATGCACCATTGAAAATAGAAACGAAAACAGTCATGTCACTGTATGTTTCACAGCAGTGAGAAAGGAGTGCTTCTGCTTGCTGTTAGAGTTCTTTTCCATCTTCTGACTGAAATCGAACTTCTATGCTTTTTAAATTTAACGACGGAAACACACCATTCTTGATATATGTAACGAAATATCGAGTGGGCGTTTGAGACATGAAATCAGAACACTAAAAAAAGGACTAGTGAAACTGTACTACAGTAAATTTTGCAGGAGAATAAATTTCCCGAACTCACCAAAGAGAAAGCAAAAATTAAAAATACAAACAATTCGTATTAAGAATTCTGCCAAATTAAAAAGCTCAAAAGAAGGTTTTACAAATACAGACGGCATTTAGGGCCTATGTCTTTTTTTTAACAAGAACATTTATTCCTGCGTAGGGCTTGCATTTCACGACCCTCAGTGTCAACAAATGTTAAACAGACAGACACATTTAATTTTTCAATAAAAGGACACGCTCATTATAAGTATATGTGTGTGTTTGCAAAATAAATTATTATTGTGAATATAGGGATTACGTACCTGAAAACTGCTTTCAGATAAATCTCTGTTTTATGAGCAGAATATAGTTTCCTTTAAAATAATTACATGCATTTTGTTTTGTAAACTCAGTATCTTTTCAAATCATTATTACTGCAAAGTTACCACGTCTGAATGAGCATTTTTAAAGCACCACTGCGTCATTCAATCTTTCATTTATTGCAAAATCAATGTACAGATATTTGTCCCTCATCCACAGTGGCTAATAAACATAATACTGTAGCCCTTCTGACAGTAATAAAATTCGTATCCACTCTTTCAGGGCACCGATTGTGATAATGTTTTCAATTAATGACGCCACTGCAGTTTTGAGTATCCAAACGCGTTTCAGAATCTCCAATTAGTTTTATTCTTTCCTCCATATACACTACAACCTCAAAACATTTCACAATATTTGAAAAAGGTTTATTATTTATTATTTTTACTTGATATGTAATTAATATTAATAATTAATACCGCAAATAAAACTCACAATAAATTAAAGAAGTGAAACTATTTTTATCGATCTTTATCCTTTCTCCGTGCATGTTGTTAATTCAATTTTATTACCAAACTTATGCACTTATCTAATTAAGAACTATCACAATTCACATTTAAAACTCCACGCATTAAAAATGTCTGTGATGTATAATTAAAAATTAAAACCCAACATGTTTCGGGCACTGTCTTCTGACCATCATCAGGGGTCAATCACCGTACTTGTGCAATTACTACTTATCGGCGTGCATGCCTCGTCATATTCTGGTCTGTGGCTGTATGTTGTCTGTAATATGTAAATGTGTATATTATAGTTTATGAAATATTGGGATATGGACCATAAATCGTTATATCAGTAGGTGTGTGTGTGTGGCTTACCTGTGCGTCTGTGTGTAAGATGTACCTTTCCGTGTGGAGTCTGGTTATGTACTGTCGTCTCTATCCTGAGGAGGTTGTGCGAGTTCGTATAGTGGGTTGGGGTCGTTTACCTGTTGTTCAGTGATAAGTCGGTCCAGTTGGCGGTACATTTGGATGTATAAGTTTTCCCAGTTTTTCATTTTTTGTCCTTTTCTACATGGATGTATTAGTTTTAGGGTGTTCTCCGCTGTTCCATACTCGTGTCTATTATTCAAAATATGTGCTGTATATGCCGAAGTTGTGTTATTAGATCTAATGTAACGTATATGTTCCTTGTGCCTGGTGGTTATGGGTCTGCCGGATTGTCCCACATATTTCTTATTACATATTTTACATTTTACTTCATATATTCCGCTTGGATTCCAATGTCGGACTTAGATATGCTCACTACCTTGCCATATGTCTATATTTCCATGATCCGAACATCCAAGTACATCTGATTGAATAGGGTCAGCATGTCATCCTTGATGCTATACCAGTTAACTTTAAAAAATACTAGGCAGATGCCATCTCTTCCCGGAGCTTTGTTACAAGTCCCTTTGTTCACCGCACCTTTCAGTTGCTCTTCATTGATGGGAGTGTCTAAGAAGTCTCTCCAATCCAACAGTAAGTACTCGTGTCCAGCATTCTCCATTCCAGTAACACACACACATCATCCAACTGAATAGGTTCATATTAGCTGTGCAAGAAATTAAAAAATTTTTGCAGATTGCCCCTAGTGGTCGACAGTGTTACATCGCCTTTTTCCATCGCGCTGGTAATCCGCGAAACACGCTGTTTCCACATTCGGGGGTTTTCACTGAAAAAGAGTAGCTTCTTGTGTATTGATGGTAATGAACTGAACTCGCTTGCTATGTAGTCGGACAGTTTTAGCTTTGAGGTGGTTTAATGTGGGTGTTTTTTTTCCCTAGGAAGTCTACAGTCCTTCCAGATGTCATATTTACAAGCGTAATAAAAATGTTCATTTATCACATCTTCTCTAATCCTCGCAGTCCCTTCTTGAACGCAAAAGAAAGGGATTTTCCGTTTGACATATTTCTCCCACCACGTAACCATGTCCGGTTATTTTTCTTCCTGCAGTCTCCACCTTCTCCACTCCTGCTCAAAACGGCTTCTGCTAGTTGTGTATTTTAATATCTTCGTGTACATTTTCCACAGGCCCCAGCCTTGCTGCTGCATACCGGCTTCCAGCTTGATTCGCAGTCATACCGCTAGGTGATTTGTGAATGTCACAACCACGATTTCCACACCCCAATTCCTGACCACTGTGTTTTGATGTGAATTATATTCGATCAATGCGTGTTGCTCCATGAGAAGTGTAATGTATATATGGGGCTCTGGGAGGGACAGTTTATATGGGGCTTTGGGAGGGACAGTTTATATGAGGCTCTGGGAGGGACAGTTTCCCACACATTGACTAAACCGAAGCCGGTGACCAATTTCTCTTTTTGCTGAAGTCCATATTCCCAGTGCATTCTGCATTTCACAGGACGCAGTTACAGTCAACCCTATGATTATTTTTGGAGGCAATGAGTGATTTCCACATTATAAAAATGTTCTGTCTCCTGTTTATTGGATGAGCCAGACAGCGCATATATATATATATATATATATATATATATATATATATATATATATATATATATATACCCTAACCAGACGCCTCGGCAATACGCTGCCATTCCCCGCCTGGGAGTCAAAAGCGTGAATTTAGTTAATTTTATTGTTTCTCTGGTCAGCATTGCTGTCATATGTTTGTTTATTCCCACATTTGTGTACGTGATGTATCCTCTTATCGGGTCAAAATCATTGTGGGTGACTTCTTATAACACGTTAATGTCGATTTCTTGTTTGCGGGCGAAATCAGTTGGCATCTGCCTTCTCATTATCGCTGACATGCCATTGACGATTATGGTCGCTTTTTTATGTGTCCGCCAGTAGATTAGAACGAGAAGATAAGGTAAAGAAGTTTTACCTTTACTTGTGTCAACGCGGCTCTAAACCCGCTCCTACTTCCATATCGGGTACCAGACCGTCTCCTATCCGCTCTTGGTTGCTTAGGCCACTTTGGACTGGTCGGTTGTGATGCGTACAAGCAATCTGTATCAGCAAGTGAATGCGTGCTCTTTGCCATCAACACACCTACCTTTATCTCGCCTCCCCCACTTCCTTGTTCCACATGTCTATCTGGGTGATCTTGTATGTCTCCTGGTGTTCTGCTATTTGTAGTTGGAGCAAAGTAGATTCCCTCCTATTATCCACTGCCGTCACAATTTTCTACACTCGGACCGCCACGTTTGACACTGGCGCCAAGGCCGAGTTTGCCGGGATCGAAAGGGGGTCAATAATGCACCTCACAGCCAGCATTGTTACGTCTAACTGCGTATTTTCGTCAAATTGGTCAGGTCACCCGTCCCGCGAGATTGAAGCACATCCGCATAATTCCTGTCTACAAGATCTGGCTGTCCGTTGTGCCGTGCTATTCTCTCTTCGACCTTTACGGGCCTGCAGAGTATTTCCTGTCCTTTCATGGCTATATTCGACCAAGATGTGTGGGTGGATATGGGTGCCGTCTGCTGCAATCTCCGTCGCATCGGGCACGCTTGATAAAGGTGGCCCCTTGCCATTACAACCACATCACGTTATAGTTTATCCATCGTATGACACCAGCACCCTGCTGCCAGCCACAGTAATATGCTATGGTAGGTATTTAGCGAGAGTAATCATTGCGAGTCGAATGCCATTGGACACCGTGTAACGATATAAACGAGGAAATGTTTCCGCCTGAATGTCCCACTCTTCTCCGTACCTAGACAGAACGCGCCGTAGTAATCCATCCGACACTTCAGGGAGGAGAAGTTGGCGATGCGTACTCTTCTCGTTCCCATTCCAGCTGTAATTATCCGGACTGTTGACATTTCGCCGTTGCGATGTCGGTATTCAGCTTGATTTCTGGTCGAATGGATCACGTCCTGCATTCGGTCATTGTCCCGAAAATTAACATAAACATGTCCTTCAGGTCCGCCGATCTCTGCCATTGTTGCTTCCTGATCATTAAGATACAATTCAGCTTAGATCCATTCACAAATCTCATTAGCCGACATACCTGGACTCCTGAGACCAAAATTGCATAGATCCTATTTTGCCTTTCACACATTTTGTGTGTCCCCCTGTCAAACTCAAAAACAAAAACAATACAAAAAACCACCGTAAACAGCTACAAAACAATATTCTCTTCACAATCACACAGTCTTCCTATTCGTGTCTCTAACGCTACTCCTTTCATTCATTCATTCATTCATGTATTCACTTCCATATATCCACTTACAGGCGCATCCCAAGGATATGCAGACAGTCACAATATAATACACAATATATCTGTTGAATTACAGACGTCATAAAAATACAGCTGTATATAAAATCTACGTACATAATAAATTAACAATACATCGTGTTATTAAGTTGTTACAATCTAGAATATCGCTTATTCTCTAAATTAAAAAATTCATCCACAGCATAAAATGAATTATTCATAAGAAACCTCTTAAAGTCTTTTTGAACACTTTTGTTTCATTCGCTATGCTCTTTATGGACGTTGGCAAATGATTGAAGACCCTAATTCCGGCATAATGTACTCCTTTTTAGTATTTTGTTAGGTGAGAAAGAGGAGGGTAAAGGTTGTAGCTATTCTTTGTATTTATTGAGTACAAATCAGCATTGCCCAAAAATAAGTTTCTATTGTTAACTACAAACATTAACAGAGAATATGTGTATTGAGCAGATAAGGGTAACATTTTTAGTAGTTTAAAAAACTCCCTACGTGAGTCCTTATTCTTAGCACCCATTATTATTCTAATAGACATGTTCTGTAATTTGAATACACACTTATTGTTGGTTGAATTTCCCCCCAAAATCAAACCACAGCACATTACTCAGTGAAAAAGCATAGTACACCATTTTTAGTGCAGCATGTGTTAAATACACTTTAAACCTTTAATTATATAACAAACTTTATTTAATTTGGGAATAATTGTATCAATATGCTGTTTCCAAGGGAGTGTATTACATACTGTTGTACCAAAACTTTACCAAATTAATTTGTATTATCATTGTATTATTATGTTCAATATTTATTTTGTTTACAGATTTATTTTAGTTATAAACTGCATATAATACATTTTATCAAGACTGAACGAAAAAAGGTTTGAATTAAACCACTTCTTTATTATTCTAAAAACTATATTCAAATTTCTTTCAAAATTCATTAAGCATGGTTTACTAATAATTACACTTGTATTATCTGCAAACAATATAATTGAGGAGTTTTTGTTAGATAATGTACATTGTATTCCAGATGGTTAGTCATTAATATAAATAAAATTGAATAATGTTCCCAAGACTGATCCTTGTGAACCACCTGTGATGATTTTGTCCCGATTAGAAATTTTGTTATTAAATTTCACCCTCTGGTATCTATCTTCTAAATGGGATCACACCCCTTATACCATAACATTCCATCTTTGCTAACACAATATCATGGTTTACACAGTCAAGAGCCTTCTCCAAATCAAAGAATGTACATCAAACCATTTTCTTATAATTTCAGGCTGTTAAAATATCAATAATTAATTTATAAGCAGATTTCTCTGTTAATGACTTCTTTCTAAAACCAAATTGACCGTTTGAAAAATGTTGTTGAATGTGATATGTGTTATTAATCTATTATATATACTTTTTTAAAATTTTAGAAAATGGCGTTAATAATGAAACTGGTCTGTAATTAGGCACGTTATTTTGTCACCTTTTTATGTAGTGGAGTTACAATAGAATTTTTTAAATTAGTTGGGAAAACACCCGATTTTAAAGATGTGTTAATAATGAGACATAGTGGTGAAATAATAAAAGCTGCACTTATTTTTAATATTTTTATAGAAATTTTATCATACCCATACGAGTGTTTCCAAGGGAAAGAGTAAATATTTTTTTACTTTCCCCTGTGGATGTATTATGGAAAGCAGTATTGGTAAACGAAAGATTAAATGTAGGAGATAAATAAAACAGTGAGTATTTAGCACAACTTAGAATTTGTTTATTACTCACCGTAATTTTGCAGGAGATATTTTCTCTAATCGTTAAAATCTACTTATTAAAGATTTCTGCATTACCACGTTTATTGTATTCCTGATCTGTATTTAAAATTTTTACTTTATCATATTTAATATTATTTCCCCCAGTTTCACTTCTTATGGTATTCCACGTCGTCTTTATTTTATTATTAGAATGAATGATTTGTTTATTGTGGTGTCTTTATTACCTTTGATAAAATCTTGCTACACCTCATATAGTATTTCTTTAATTGTATATCATTATTATTTCTAGTTAACAAATATGGTTCCTTTATTCGTTTGCAGAGGTTAATAATGCCTTTAGTTATCCATTGCTTATTTCATGTTGTCTTGTTGACTGTTATTTTGAGAAAACATGAATAAAAGATGTATATAAATATGTATTTAAAAAGAGTTAAATTTCTATTAATATCATTGTTATCATTTTCAAAAACAGTTTGCCAAAGTTCACTACTGGGTTTAACTTTGAGTTCATTGATTGTGTTAAAGTCAATTTTTTATAGTTATGGTTTTATAAACATTTCTATTACTATTTAAATTTACAACATATAATTCTAGCATTTGGTCATCATGCTCCAATAAACAATTTGACATTGAACAGGTTGTGTACATTCCAAATTGAGTTGTATCAAGGAAAATATTATCTCTTGCAGATCTTGAATTGCTTTTAATTTTTGTAGGATAGTTTACTACGTTTACAAGATTGTACGACTTTAGTATGTTATTTAATCCTTGTTTTTCTTTAGATTCAGTGAGATAGTTTATATTTATGTCACCACAAATTTTTAGTTGAACTTCAGGTTTATAAATTTTATTGATTATAGTTCCTAATCCTTTTATAAAATACTGAAAATTACCATTAGGTGATCTATAAAGACTAATAATGCAAACTTTGAAAGGTAAGAAGTCTAATCTTAAAGCACAAACTTCCAACTCCTTGTCTTTACAAAATTGTTCTATATTAATTACCGAAAATGGAAAATATTTTTGTATAAACATACAGACGCCCCCTTTATGATAGGGGTATCTACTAAATTCCGCTCCAAGAATATTATCGTCCATTGTTATATGCTGTATTTGAAAATCTCTTAAATGATGTTCAGTTAAGCACAATATGTGTGGTAAATTTGGAGAAACAATTAGTAAGTCATTCGTTTTAGATCCTAAACCACAAACATTTTAATTTTTTATTTTTGCACAGTTCTAGTAAACATTTATCTGGTTATACTTAGGATTTGTAGTAAACTGAGCGCAGTTGTCACTATAGTTATTATTATCATTCTAATTTAAATTGACCATAAAAAATCACCCAGTTTAACAGATGGACGATTATTTATCCTGTTCGATTTACGAATTGTACCAGCACTAGGCATTACATTTATCACTTCAGCTTTATCCTCTTCATTCCTTAGGCCGTATTGTAAATCCACCTTTGGCACAATGTACTTAATTCCTATTAAATAGTTTTCGATAGGCAATTGATACATTGGGATGTGCAGACTTCTATTTGTAGTGGTGCTTTTTTCACTGCCCAACATAACACTTACTGTACGAGAATTACACTGAAAAATAACAAATTCATCGGATTAAACCTGGGACATTGTTACAAATGACAAGACGAAATGCAGACCGTATTTACATCAACAACACATACGGAATATAAAGTAGGTCTTCTATACGGCATATTCTTTTGTACATATAAAGAACGTAGACTTGATAAGCTAAGGAATGAAACACGCTAAAATAATTTATTTTCGATTGTGACTGAAAACAAATATCCAGTTTCGCAATAATCAATTTGTAATTACGAGGGGACAACACACACAAACACAGAATCGGTATGACAGCATATACGGTTAGATCATTTTGCTAAGTTTACTTTTCTATATTATAAAAGAATACTAAATTGTTCTAAAATGCTTAAAAGCAAATATTAACAACAGATTAAAAAAAATAACCAGCTTTAGTATTATTTTTATCCTTAACTTTTGGCAATCTGTGTCTAAGGAAAGGAAACTGAATGCTAATAATATCAAAGTATAAACATGGTATAAATAACACCCATAATTACAAACTGTCTCCAGACCATTCACAAAGTTACTGACTCTTACGTTATCTTCATTGAATACTCAGGATTGCAGAAATTTATTTTAATGTCCACGGTCTTTTGATTTATTATATATATATATATATAAATGTGCCTGTCGCTAATGCAGTGTATGTCTGTTGCAGATAATGCAAGAATCGCTGTCTTTCTTCATGTTTCTGCTTCAAGTGAAAGACAATAATGAGGAAACGAAACAGGTGCAATGACGAAGACAACAGTACGCCATATTTTAACATACAGCGATGCCTGTCTTTCTTCTGTCTTGTTCTTTTATAAAGAAGTGCATCTGGTAGTGAAAATTACATAGTACATTACGCACACACACGTTAATATTGTAATATTTTACTTACATAGTAGGTGCCAGCGGAATATCATATCAAAACTAAAAATGTCATTGTCCTCAGTGCCACTCTGGTCTGTCATTATATTAAGAAGCATTACTTTGGAATATTAAATAGACAAAAACGTCTTTTACAACCTAATTCTACTCCAAATGTCACACGAATTTCGTAGACTACTCCTATACACCAAATATGAAACGTTCAGTATGTCAGCGTACATGATTGTGATGTATGTGTTTAAAGGAATGACACTAGTTGAAGACTGCAGATTTCATAAACTGTAAAACCGTACCAAATCCTGAATGAACTGTAACTGAAAAGTCGTGGAGTAATAAATTTTCTGAGCATGAGAACAGTAAACGGTAAACGTTCCTGGTTTCCGAAAGATATGTATTTTAAACCATCATTACGTGTAACAATTATACACATTCCACATACTTGTAGGTACCAAGGCTGCTTGTAGATATACTTCATAAGGCATTATTACCCATCCGGTTTTATTAATGTTGAAAAATAATCTGAAAGTCGTCATAAAAAGTTAATAATTGTGACTGATATTTACTTTCAGTTGGACAGATACAAGTGGATACACGTGCAATTAGATTTTCAACATAATATGCGTCTACACACAACGAAATTACCGTTGCTGAAACACTAACACACAAAAAATACTTCAATTCGCAACACAATGTGGTAATATACACCAGCAGCATATCACAAATATTTAAGAAAAATCTGGTGCGAAAAAGTACATAAATATTGACTACCAAGTCTTATAACACCACAAGCAACATTGCTACAATTAGCACAGGAGCTTCCACACAAACCATCAACTAAAACTAATAAAAAAACTCCAGAGTACTGACATTTAAAATCTTCCAAGGAACTGATACCAACCACAACAGCAGACACTGATTTTCTACACAAAGCATCTGTACAAAATGATAAGGTTTCATGACTGCAAATTTTTATATGGATTAATTCAATATTACACTAATAATGTTCTACTCTTAACGATAAGTTTTATTTTATTGCTGTAATAATCGCTACTCTAAAACACCTAATGCTGGAATGAAAGTAATAAAAAGGATATTGGTCTATAGTTCTAGAAAATATAAAAAGTTTGCAATTAACCTCCAAACAAATAAAATTCAATTAAATTACTTTCAACATGGTTATCTCACATCAGCTCCAAATTTCTGTTCCAAGATTCAAAGCACTATTCAATAGGCCAACTGCTTTAGAATTTTTTTAACGAAAGCTGAAATACTCCAGCCTCTACAACATAAACAGCAAAAACTGGCGTCACCTAAACGGAGTATTTAAAGATTAAAATAGTGTACATCAAATTTGTTAAAACCCGTTACTTGAAGTATATACTGTATATTACTTCGAAGCTACAAATTCCGATTACAAGACTAGAGCAATAGCGGTACATCAACGGTGACAAAACGTGGAACAGAAGTACAATTGCTGACGCGTTGATCGGGGGGGG
>Ga0268261_10000842_pt1 | contig 20262 bp, 14 predicted proteins | sample TergutNc150P1_FD_190353 | JGI IMG/M metagenome (GOLD analysis project Ga0268261, IMG submission 190353) | Nasutitermes corniger P1 segment gut microbial community from laboratory colony in Florida, USA - Nc150 P1 (SPAdes) (version 2) | ecosystem: Host-associated > Arthropoda: Insects >...
GTGTTACTGGCTAAGGAAGAAAAGGTGCTACAGGACATGATCGATAAACTAATTGAAATTGGAAGATGCTATGGAATGGAATTGAATGTGGAAAAAACAAAAGTAATGAGAATTTCAAGACAACCACTGCCAGTAAAAATTATCATAGACCAAAAACAACTGGAAAATGTGGAATCTTCTAAATATTTGGATAGCATTTTAACAAATGATGGAAGATGTACTTGTGAAAGTAAGTGTAGGATTGCTATGGCTAAAGCTGCATTCAACAAGAAGATGAATCTTTTTACTAGCACATTGGACTTGAAATTGAGGAAGAAACTAATGAAGTGTTACGTTTGGAGCATATTTTTATATGGTGCTGAAACTTGGACGCTTCGGGCAATGGATCAGAAACACCTAGAAAGTTTTGAAATGTGGTGCTGGATGAGGATGGAAAAGATCAGTTGGACTGATCATGTGAGAAACGAAGATGTATTGCTTAGAGTCAAGGAGCAGAGGAATATCCTACATGAAATACGTAAATGGAAGGGGAACTGTATTGGTCACATTTTGCATCGAAACTGCCTTCTACAACGGGTTACTGAAGGAAAGATACAAGGGGGGATAGAAGTGACAGGAAGACAAGGAAGAAGACGTAGGAAGCTATTGGATGAACTTAAGGAAAGGAGAGGATACTCTCATTTGAAAGAGGAAGCTCTGGATCGCGCTATGTGGAGAGCTCGCTTTGGAACAGGCTTTGGACCTGTCGTAAGACAGACTACTAAATGAATGAACTTACTTTCACCCACCAGACGCCATACCATATGTAAAACGCAGGATAAGCACGGACGCGAAACTTACCACGTTTGACATACCTGAAGACGATTTTATACATAACTTAAGAATATTATTCGTATTTTACAAGACGGGATCAAATTTGAATCAAGGAAGAATAAGATAGACGTTTGTACACAAAGAGTTAATTACAACGTAGACGTGTATAATTTTTAACCACTTTAACAAGCAAACATTATTATTGCTTCACCAACATTGTGTTATATTTATGTATATTATCTTAATTAAAACCTGCAAAATTCTGCACTATTGATACCATAACACATACACGCTGATTGTTACCTATTTTGCTGCTGTACGTTTACAGAAATATTGGTGTCATCTTTCTGAAGATGGTGAGATAATAAAGACGAGACATGTAGGAGCTACATAAAAGATGGTACGCGTAAATTATAGAATAGTACATTTTTTGGTGTTACAAGAGTTTTTCACTTGAATGTCCTAGTTTCCTTTGTAGATTATATTTTCTTATTAATATTTCGAACCACAGTTTCAATGATTCCTCTATTTAGCCAAGCAAAAATTTCGTAAAACGCCCTTTATGGTGCCAATTGCTAGAATTATATATCGGTAGTGATGAATGAGAACGGCCCTTGTAGAAAGATACCTTCAGGGAAAAACCGAAGTACTAGCAGAAGAAACTTAGTGCCAGTTTGTGCGCCACAAGTCTACATGGGAGATTTCGGTAAATATTACACACGCTCATAAATAACCAACAAAATGCACTTCAATATTTATTATGTCTTTTATTCACACTTTTCTCACCAACATGTTTCGGCCGCTATTGCAACCATATTCAGTGTGATATTATTACTGGAATACAATGGAACAAATTTGGTTAGTTGTATCGTCTCTCCATATCAATTAAAAATTATTTCAGTTAAAAGTATGTAAGTAATGCACATACGGGTTAAAATGGGTAATAATTAAATTTTAGGAGTTAAAATTGTTTAGTCTGTGCGGAGTGGTGCTTGATGCAGTGACGTGTTGAGTTGTAATCCAGCTTGTAGGTAATGTGTTTGATAGCGTGTTTCCAACTCGTTCCAACCAGTACACCACGCCATAAACATTGAAGTGCGTTGTGTTGTTTATTTGTGAATTATGAACCTGATTAAAGCACGGAAGATGGAACATATTAAAACAAATTACACACGCTAGTTGTGGCCGTGACAGATTATAAGCATTTATAAGAAATTACTATTTCTCTCGACGAAATAATATTACTTGTTACACAATGCCTTAAAAACCAAAATTTTTTATTTTAGAAAATTTCGACGGGTCCTACAAAACCCGTCGATGTGTCCTAGGGCTTCGCTAACAAGGACTATGGATTCATTGAGTCGGAAGATTTATTAATATAGCCTACGCGTATATACAATCCAATCTTTTTCAAATATGTAATTTGTTTATTTAAATGCAGAATATTTTAAGAAAATCCTTGAGGTAAGAAGGTACTTAGCCTACATGCTTTGGATGTTACAGGACATTGAGGAAGATAGCTGCAAGTTTTTTTTTATTTGTGGTTTAATTAAAGACTGTGTCAGTAAAATAAAATATATTCTTACAGCGTCGGATTTTTAACTTACCTAGGACGTTCCTCTTCACACGCTCTCAAACACACCAGTATATACAGAGCAGGCAAATCAGCACAGTCTCAACTACGCCGAATGTAATGTAGGCGGATTCATTGTTTCTGTTGAAATTTGACATTTCCACGGACTCACATACGTTTTCTACCTTCTGTGAGAATCTCTTGACCTTACAACATCGATGGCAGGTTGGTTGGTGAATGATGACGATTTTGATAGAATCTGGACGGAACTGATGGTGGACTAATTGAGATATCGTCCTATAATTTGCATCGGGGGACTAAGAAAAGCCACGAAGAAACACAACACGATAAAAGTTGACCGTCCCAAGGTGTGAAGCATGCACAACCCAGAAAAGGCAAGGAATTCACGTATAACGTACCTTTCAGGAACGTTCGCGCAACCATGGTTATAGTGGAAAATCAGTAATTATTACATATTCTGAGAGTGTGTTTGTTCCCTTAGGTAACCAGCATGCAACGCGCATGCGGCATAATGTCATCTATGGCCTGCCCGACTCTACAATACTTTTCAACATTATCTCATAAATTGCACGATAAAAAAAAAGTTATTGAGCTTAAAATGTATGTTTTGATTTTCTCTACATTCTTTGAAACATTTCTCATTCTAAGAATAGTTGAGCGAGGTATGATATAAATTTATAATGGACTTCATGTAAAGTACTCATTATTCTTGTCAGCTTTAATGAAACTTAAATTTTCTGGACAGATTTTTTAAAAAATACTCAAATATCAGTTGCAATGAAAATCCGTACAGTTGGTGCTGAGTTGTTCCTTGCGCTCAGATGGACAGACAGACTTGACAAAGCTTATAGTCGCTTTTAGCATTTTTGCGAAAGCGCCCAATAAAAAATCTACACCCTTACCGCTACACAAGAAGGACATAGGAAACGTACGGACTTGTTAAGTGGTCATAAAATGAACATGTATGTGTTTCTTTATAAATGTCATGTTACGCCGAATACTCACTTTTATAAGAAAATAACTTAAATCGACTTATGATTTTCACATACGGCAAACAGCAGATCATTTTGGCAGATATTGTTTTTCATGTGATCCCTTGCGGGAGATAAATTATGCCGGCGAAAATATTTTGTCATTTTTTTAAGTACCTTGAAACTACAGTCAAAAGAATAGCTTAACCCTTATCCTGCTAACGTGGAATATAGGGTGAGCTCCTAATAATGCCAGCAAATGGCAGATGGGATTTAACTCGGCGTTTAAAGGGTTAAAGTTGGTCACTACTCTTATGTTACTTATTTCTCGGTTTTTCTTTCATAATTATCATAATTCAAGTGTAACTCGTACGGCTGTACGTAAAATCAGGAGCTGGTGTAGCTTCGCTGCTATTTTCGAAAGAATACTAAACAACTACCCAGTACCATCGCATGGTATTTCCTTAAGTGGCAGACGACTGATCATTTGGTCAAGACATTCCCATCTTACAATGAAACAGACAGTTCACCCCATTATTTACAAATCCTAAAATTTTATTACGTATGAAGCTCGCTTACAGCCATCCACATCTTTATATATTTTTTCTTTATCTTTCCAGTGTGCAAATATCATAGTATGTCCCGTCTCTTTACATAAATCCAAGCTGTAAGCCTACATCAGTAATTATCTGTTTACTATAACAGCAGGACTTGCTGTGTTTAGACACACGTATGTCTCATTTACACGTTTCCGTATATTTTATCCACTTCGCATCTACTTTGAATGAACCAGTCCAGGTCCATTTTATTGTGGCAGGATGTTTAGATAGCGAACGTTTCATAACTAAGGCACTAGAGTCAGTTCTAAACGATTCCTTTGATGACACATTGCATTTACAATTACTATGTTCTGCATTTAGTCTATGATATTGTCAATAAATCTTTCATAAACCCAGTCTCTTTTCGTATTAGTTCAAATGGCAGGGGGACAATCAGTTGGATCCGACAGGAAGATCTACTCCTAATCACTGGGTAACGCATGAACGTATCAGTTATCTACCTGATCGTAGATGTAGATAAGGCCGCCGAATAACTGAGAATACCTCTGTCACGATACGCAGGTGAGTAGGTGTTTCTCCACACTTTTACCTCTCAGAAATGTGTTATTTATGGAATGACAGACTGTGAACAATGTCCACATCGATCAAAGATAAAGATAAAAATAGCATAACAAACGTACATTTTCTGCATATACCTATAAAGAGATCGGAATTTACATTTTTTTTTCTTCTGGATAATGAAAGGGTGTTGTATTCTGACAGGTTGGTTCCGACGTCTGGAAAGAATGCCCTGCCTCCGCATTAGGGCGTTATTGCAGAATGCGACATAGATCAATAACTCATGGTACCATCAATATAAATTTCCATAGCCATGAAAGCTTCAGATATTACATATGGCTTACGCCTGACTTTAACTGGAAAGTTCATCAATGCAACATAAAAATTAAAATTAACAACGCTGAATACTTACCTTAATCCATCTGGAAGGTAATATTTACATCCCGCTGACATATTGTCAACTCAAACAACAAAATACAGAGTTCTCAGTTTGCTGTCGAATGATTGCCCTGATGTAAATAAGATGTGTACATACTTTTCTCTCCTATAGAAAGAAAATCAAAGGTCTCTATTGCGAAGCGGTTGACCAGATGACATAAAGTGCGGGGTCATGGCTTAAGGCTTAAAAGAAACCGTGAAAGGCCGATCGCAAGGACCGTTGCATCTCTTTCACAGGAGTCGTGTGTCTGTAGGTGTGAAATGGACTTGTCCGCGTCACTTAAAGTACGGATGATTTACGTCGCAAATATTTCTTCCTCTTTCTTCCTTCTTCCTACATTCTTTCTCTTTTATTTCCTTCTTTCTCCAATAATTCTTGATTTTTCATTCTTTATTTCACATTTATTTTTTGCACTTACACATTTTCCTTCTTTTTTGTACTAATTTCCCTGTATTTCGAATTAGCTAGCAGTGAAATTGTTATTAATCTTGTTCCTATTTTACAAATTCCCTTTTCGAATCTCTACCAGAAAATCCAATGGTTGTATGCCTCTCAGGCTTTTCGGATTATCTAAGGAAAATTTATGAACTGCAACTTACACAGGCTTAAATAATTACATTTAATTTTTTATTCGAAATGGCCCTTGTAAAACATGCCCTCAAAGTCATTCTTCCTGACAATAAAAAGATTACCATATTTAGGTTCAAGATACCAAATTATATGACGTATCCTGTTTTGTGCTACGGCAATGAGAGCAGCTACTAAACATAATAGTTCAACATATGCTTCATTATGTGCAAAGTTTTTCGTGTCCGATCACGAAATAAGATTTTGTGCAATTTGGTGCTTTTAGCTTACACGGCCCTACAGAATAAGAGGAACATGTTAAATAGTGTCTAGTTCGCAAATAGAAATTAAATTTCGGGTTAATTACTGGTCATCTGATGTTTCTAATAGTGTTGAAATCTAACACCAGAGGATCGTTTGTTTAAACTAGTGTGTTGTAGGCGCTTTCAAAATGTAGCAGAAACAATCTATTGTATACTTCATACAGACCTTTTCCGAAGGAACTTGTGACTAACCATCAGCAGCTCATCACCTAAGATGGCAGAGCAAGGGCTTTAGTGTAGAATCTTTAATGTCAACTGCAGTACGTATTACTGACATATCTTTTGCCCCGCCACTTTAATTTGTAATACCCGTCATAGCAATGTACCACTTGGCGTGGTCTTAAAAATATAAAAAAATGAAATACTCTTTTCCTTTCCCTGTAGCGAATACATTTTGGGGTGTCCTTGCTTTCATTTTCTCTCTAATCGAATTACGTATTTTTGTTGTTACACGAATTCGTTCAGTTGTATTGATTTCATAAACATTACTTCAACAGGGGTACGTATTTTACAATCTGTAGTTGGCAATTTTTCTAAATGCCCTTCTCTTAATTTTACGCGCTTCGTTCTTCTTGTGTTCATTTATTGCAGAAAAAAAATTATTATCACAGAAAATAAATTTGTTTCTACAATTATTCCGAAAATATATCGGCTTCAGTATTCACGATGAAAAGAAAGTTTGCAAAAAATTTGTCTATCCCAGTGAGAAGTATGTTTTGTGTGTAGTATGGACACTCTTTAAGGTAAAGTTTGCGCTGTGCTGAAGTAAACACCCCTGCACAAAGATGTATAGGTGAGTGAAGGTATATTTACAAGCATTACGAATCCCAGTAGCAGATGGTGGTATGTAGTCAGCTTCAGGCCCTGGACAATTTACCTTATAGTAAAAATGTCTCTGTACTCACTGAAGAGGAGGCTTTTTGGGCTGGACAACCTGTTTTGAACTTATGGAGAGAATGTTCTTTGCTGTTGTCAAGAATAGATCACAAATTTCCAAATTATCCAGCCCATAGACTAGTCCTTTTACAGACAGAGCTATTAAAATGTTTTGTTTTTTATAAAACAGACCACTTTATTTGGGTGATACACAAAGCACGCTTTATACGTGACTGGCCGATATCCAACAGAATCAGTTTCATGGAGGTCTAACGAATTATGCTCCCAGGTGTGTTCGGAACTTTCTGAGTAGTTTCTGAGGTGCTCAACTAAGTACAGACACTAACTCGGTGTAGGGTATTTTATTTGTATATGCTCATTTTATACCCTAAAATTTAAAATTAGATACCCAAGAAAGTATCCGAACTTTAACACACCGTGGTCAACTAACTGTTTAGTCTAGTATAAAAGTACATACACATAAATTCTTTTGATATCTTATTATATTGCAGAGATTGGCTGGGTTTTATTGTTACGCTGCGAGTATCTGTTGTCCTGTCGTAGCCTGTGTGTACGGGAACAGCTGTTGATCTCCCGTTACTGCACAGTAAGGCGGTGGCAGTTCCCGTGATGTATGAACTGCGGATAAGAGAGGAAAAGAAGTGACATTTTCGAGATATATTTTAGAGATTCTGCCCTATTTGTCTTTAGTTTAGAAAAATGTTATTTCATTGTAGACGGGTTTCAGTTGGTTACATCTGGAAAAGTCTGCTTAAGTCCATACTTTATTCAGTGGAAAAAAATTAGAATAAAACTGATGTCACTTGGAATCTAGAATTGCGATTCTCTAGGTTTTACAGCTGTATAATTTTGTAGGTATTTACCAACGTTTTGAAAGAGCCTTCTCCGAAACTTTGCAACCTACGTACCAAATTACGCGACGTCACGTCCCGAGAGGTCACAACCTTCATAAAACACATCTAGTGGATAAAAAAAAACATTTTAAATCTCGTTATGATTTCAATTTCCTTCCTTTATTACCTATTTATTTTATGATTGTATAACACACTGTTTTGTGAACGACGCGACGCCACTTTGGTGTCATCAGTATCCTGCGGAAACAAGGTATTTCTGTTTGAACTAACCTTAGTATATTTTGATAAATTCCCACAGTTTGTGAGTGATTACTTCTTATTTCTCGCGTCTGTACAGTTGCTTGTGTTGCTGTAGTACTAAAAATGAATGTGGCCAGTAACATAAATTGAAACGGAACCAAGGAAGTAGATATAATGTTCTGTATGTGGTATTCGAAAGTAGTAAAGCAAAGCTTGTGTGTGAACAAGAAGAAACAGAAGGAAATGAATTTAAGAGGATATACCTTGCAGTGGTGTAGGGGCTTGTAACTTCCAGTAAGCCTGAGAGCTATGCCGATGGTAACATTGCTACCAGTAGGGTCTCCCAACCCGGACAGACGAACAGAGTAGGAATCAGACCAAGAGAGGTACGTAGAAGAAGGGAACTCCGACACAAATTCCTCTGATTCCGGAAGTAGTGACGTTAGGAGCGACGTGAAGTACAGAGAAATGATGGTCGAGATGGTTAATGATCGTGTAGCAAGAGGCGTGACCAGAGTGGTTTCGACGGCTGTTGTACTGCAATGTGGAGGGCGAATGGAAAAACTACGACATTATTACTTTTCATGGATAGTCTCTTTCAAAAAAAAAAAACGGAAACAAATAGAATGATCTGAATGCAACCACCTCCAGCACAGATTATGTTACATCAAGAGCAACAGGAGAATGTAAAATATTTCAAATATCTGGGTAGCGTGATAGCGTGATAAAAAAGATGCAAGATGCGCACGTGAAATTAAATCCAGGATTGCCATGGAAAAAGCAGCATTCAACAAGAAGACCCTTTTCACCAGCAAATTTGACTTAATTTCAAGAAAGAATCTAGAAAGAATATTTGGAGCATAGATTTGTATGGCTTTGAACTTGGACACTTCGGAAATTAGATCAGATATACCTGGGGAGTTTAAAAATGTGGTGCTGGAGAAGGATGGAGATCAACTGGACCGATCGTGTGAGAAATGAAGAAGTCTTACAGGCGTAAGGAGAAAAGGAACTTCGTACCTAGAATAAAAGTGAGGAAGGCTGGCTGGTTTGGTCACATCTTGAGTAGGAACTGCCTTCTAAAAGAAGTTATTGAAGGAATAGAGGAAAGAAGTAAGAGTAAGATGAGGAAATAGACGTATGCAACTACTGGATTACCTTAAAGTTCACTGCAAATTAAAAGAGGAAGCACTATGTCGTACTCTGCGCAGAACTCGCTTTGGTAGATGACAGACAACAGAATGAACGAATGAAACATTAAATTACAGAATTTTCAACATATAAAGGAGCGAATTTTGCCAAGAGAATAATTCGAGTAATCATCATTTTAGAGCATTTGAAAAGGTACTCTCTCAGCGCACATGTTTGTAAAACTGAACACTGGGACATTTTACTGAAACCTTTGTCGTCATATTTCACTTTTCTTTCAAGTCGAACATATGATGAGATTTTAATGAATATCTGCCTACGCTCATGACAGTATATTGTTGTTTGTGATACAGAGAAAATCCGTCGTTAGTATCCGGAGAAAATAAGTTTCACTATATACAGCAAGAATTAATTTTAAATTTCTTGGTAACATATGAGGAAATATAAACGTGTGTGTTGTGTAAGACGTATAAAGTTACATTTAGGGTGCACGCAATTTCAGTATTTTCTTTCGCAACTTAAAAAAAGAGAGAGAAGGCTCCTTGAGTGTACTCTCCGTGAACATTTGCTGTCTTAAACAATTACACGCGTTTCCTGAGCCACTGATACATAAGTCGTATTATATTATATGTTGAATCATCTGGCATTAACCTCATTTTTGGAAACTTTCTTTCCTGAACGATTTGGTCACTAATAAAATAAAATATTTTGGTCATTTTTGACACTATTTTCAAAAATACAATGTCTGTAAGACATTTTAAGTGTACTACTGTATTGAATTTCAGTTGTTTCATAAATGTGATGTTTTTTTCAGTATGAAAGAATGTTTCGCGAAAATTCAGCTTAAAATCTCGGGTTAACCGAGAGTTTTAGAATGAAATATTCTCGCATTTTAAAGTGAGCAATGCACACTTAAGTTAACGTAAATTTACTGCCAATATATAAAGGAAGTAAAGTTGCAGCTAGTCGTAATTGTCGCATTAGGGATTAACATTTAACGAAAAATACATTATGTAGTGTCTGAAAACAAAAGGATAAAAAAACAACTAAGAATAGCCAGTTGTAAAGAAATTTTCTTAGTAGCAAAGTAAATGACTCGTGGAACACTGAGTGAGAAACAGTGGTATTAAATTTTAATTATACGAACCTATTTGAGACTGCAGAAACTGGTACGGACATGCTGCCGGTGGATGCATATGGCTGTACTGCAGAAGTGGTGGACATGTATGTGCAGTATGTTCATGTATCACAGCAAGACTGTTCATGTCACTTCTCTCACGACCTGGTAAAATAATAATAATAATAATAATAATAATAATAATAATAATAATAATAATAATAATAATAAATCTAGTCTAGGCGAAGTCCGTTGAATTTTCAAAGTAAATATTTGGTTTCTCCAAAGTGTAGCTCTGCTTTACACATAGAACTTTTCTATTGATCTATTCTTATATACTATAGCAGCTGAGGGATACCACGAAATAACAAAAATACAGGAAAAATCACCGTCAATTACAACATTCTTCATACACTAATTTTATTGCTACGTATCTCAGCTCATGTACAGAGCAATCATCAGGCAAATAGTACCAAAAATGTTAGTATGCAAAACACAAGTACTCTATCTATTTTACAGTATTTTTGATAGTGTTGAGATATTATAGTTCACATATGATGAGCCGAAATCACTAGTTTCAAAATGTGTATGTAGAGCAATAGCGCCGTTAAAACTGTTTTAAGAAGTTCTAATTAAAAATTATTGAATTTCAAAATTAGTACTTCCATGCAGAATTGGAAATCTAGGTCGGTGATATGTAAGCTAAGATCTCAACACAAGCACAAATATTGTAAATTAGATAAGGTATTTTTACATGATACCTATGTTAATATTTTTTTTTTTGCCTGATAATGCATCCGTACATGAACCGTAACAATGAAATCAGCATATGAAGAATGTTGTGACTGATGGTTGTTTACCCTGTGCTTCCATGTTCTCACGACAAAAGGATGTGTTACTTAAAAATATGAAAAAAAAACAGCTCTACCAAATTTGCAGGTAGAAACTGAAGACGATAAGAACAGGACTGAAGCTCTAACTCCATAAATATATAAAGGATTATGCTGTGTTGTCAATCCTGCGCATGTACTATTTATCTTAAGATCAATCAACCCTTCAGCGCGGTTTCACATACATGGTATACTGGACATTCTGCACCCGCGGTTTGACGAATGTAGTAGGCTGCATTCGGTCTCCAGCGACGAAACTAAGAAGTGTATCGGCAAGTGGTTTGACTATCTGCTGCAGACACACTTGGTCTTTGTAAAGAGATAACTGTGATGCATGCGGCTTTGGGCGTTGATGACGAATAAAAGAGGAATAAAGGAATGAATAACACCGCTTCATCATGGCGGGAACACAATCGAACAAACGGATCTATTAAATGTAATAAGAAACGACACTTATATTTGGAAAATACATTTCTGACGAAGAGAGTTATGATTAATATTATTATACTTAATTATTAAACCAAATAACTTGAGAAAACACTCATAATAAAGATGAAAATGAAGGCGATTCTAGAGACGTTGGAAATGGGGGGGGGGGGGGGGGGGTGTCAAGAAGATTTATATGGCATGATATCGGAATCTTTACTGGTTCATAGGAGACTTCTGTAGTGTTTGTGGTTCACGATTCGATATTATTGGTGTGGACGTGCTTCGGAAGTTCTTGGACCAGATAATATGCTGGTAGACGAAGAAGAAATGTATGTAGCTCACATGAATGCTCATTGGCATATTACAGAAAGAAACTTCAAGCTCTTATTACAGCAACCATCAATTTTTATTCCGAAACCTCTCTCTTCCGTTTAAAGACTGGTAATTACAATAAGTTTTTTATTGTATATCAGTGGCAGCTAAGCACTAAGTTAATATAAGGCCCGGCCAAACTTTCCAAAATGTACCCACTAATTCGACAACTGAATCAAGGACTTCAGCAGCTATACCTCTAAATCAAAATATTTCTGCTAATAAGTCTTCGGTCCTGTGGAAAGCCCGGCTGTCTATAAGGTAACATTTACACTTGAGAACTGCCAAATTCTGCATAACATCATATGAGATATGCCAATGGAGTTTGTGGTACATATGGTCCTGTGTTATTTCAAACATCTGTATGGGAAGTGCTGACCTTAAAGATTGGATGTTTATGGTGGAAGAGAAGATATGTTCGACGTGGTATGCGATACCCAGCGATTCCATTCCTAAACATGTCTGATTCACAGTCCAGGCCACACATTAAGACAACTGACTGCCTTGTATTCAGGGTCCAGCTGACCAATCGAGTAATAGAAGAGCAGGAATCGAGTGTGCCCCGTCCTGTGTATGCTCGTGCTTGCGAACAGCCGCTTCCTAAAACACACTGAACGTCAATTTAATGAGAGGATTCCCGCTACTATGAAAGAAGCAGAACCCAAAGATGATTCTTGTTTTCTAGACGAGTAGTTAGGAGAACTCCATCTGTTGGTGTCCGGACTGTGAATCTGGTTTTTGTTTGGATGGATGTTTAAGATTCACCGCACAAACCTTCACTTCTAATTTTCTTCGTGGTTTTCCTGTCCGTAGCGTGTCGGAATAATCAGGCAACATTAAAAGTCAGTGTTATAAGTCATGTGTTTGTTTTACATAAATATAAATTATGTGCTGCAAAAATAAGCGACATTTAAAAAGACACCGCCTCAAATAGGACGGTGTGAGGTATGTGAATGCCCACGCTGAAGGGTTAATGAAGTCCAGTAATGTGGAGCAATTGAGTATTGCACGTGTGCGTCCTACCTTTTGCTTGATAAACACTACGTATGTGTTCAATATCAGGTACATTCACGTCCCGCTACATCTTCCAGTTATTTTAAAATTTTATTTACCAGTATAGAGATAAGAAAGTGTAAGCGCATCGGTATGTGGTTTACTAGTTGCGTCCCGCGGTCACTTTTCCAGTAACAGCTGTGTGTTAGTTGCGTCCCGGGCTGCTTAGGGTCGGAGTATTAGATGCGTCCCGCTGTCAGTTTTCAGGTATAACAGTTGGGTACTAGGCTCCCGAGGGTCCGAGTATTATTTGCGTCCCGCGGTAAGTTTTCAGCGGCAACAGTTGTGTACCAGTTGTGTCTCACGCTGTTGGAGTGAAGATGGAACCAGTGAAAGCTGCTAAAGTGATACGTAGTGAAAAAGGGAAAGATCTCCTTGTCATTAAGAGCTTCAAGTTCCGGTTTCCAAAAAATTCTTGCTAACAATTTGGAACGAAGTTTTTGTACTAGTAAAAAATAGAAATGCTACAAAAAATGCAATGAAAGTCGAGAAATTTTCGGGGGGAATGTGATGAACAACTTGACAGTGAAGCCTGCTTAAACCGACAGATATTAAATAATTCTGTCAAAAGGAAAGCAATGGAGGACTCATGTGAAGGGCCGCGCAAACTAATTCACAAAGTACTACGAAGCCAGTACTTCGATACTGTCACTTATAAAGACATAAGGAACACTAGCAGGAACATGCATAAAGCAGGGTCCTCCCAACTGCTTGCGCTCCCAAGAGATGTTGAAGAAACTCATGAAGCATTAACTGCTGTACAAGTGTTAAAAGGTTCGAAGGAACAATCTTCACTTGTAAATGACTCGGATAATAATATTCTAAAGTTCTCTTGAAAACCCAACTTACATTTTCTTAGCTCCATTGATGTGCTTTACGTTGACGGGACATTCAAATCAGCACCGAAGTTTTCCCACCAACTATTTACAATTCATGGACTCAGCAATGGTCTGTATGTGCCACTTGCATTTTCTTACTGGCCAATAAACGTCAAAGTCTTATGAGGATGTATTCAGACATACGGTATCAGTGGCTGCAAAATTTGGTGTGAATGTTTTTTTCAACAATTTTTATGCTGTCTTCGAAACCGTAATTCACAACGCAGTGAGAATAGTGTGGCCAGGCTGTGAAGTTAAAGCATGTCGTTTCCATTTAGGACAGTGCTGGCGGTGTAAAATACAAACTTTGGGACTCAGCAAGCAGTATGGAAAGAAATACTCTGAGGCAAGTCAGTTCTTGAAGAAAATATTCGCACTATCGTTTTTACCACCGGCGGAAGTCAACGACAGCTTGGCGTTGAAGTTTATATCCAACCTTCCGAACGACAAGCGATTGGAACAGTTTTGCGACTATCTGCTAGAAAATTATTTTGATGCAGACTCCAGTTTTCCTCCGCCTGTTTGGTCCGAATGTTCTACATCATCATTGAGGACCATAAACGCATATGAGTCATTCCATGCCCATTTCCATGCACTATTTTACAGTGCGCACCCTAACATTTTTGTTCTTGTATGTGCACTGCAAAAAATACAGAATGAGAACTACATCAAAAGGAGAAGCGTTACTACATGAAGACTTAAAAAATCAGTTATAGTTAAAAAAGATGACGTCCTCTCCTCAAACATTGGACGGTATAAGGTTAACCTGATTTCGAGAATCAAATTTGTTTCATCAGTGTCGTATACATTTCTACCAAACACACACTTTAGTTCCTTATTGCTTGCATTTACGATGCCACTTGCCATTTCTGTAATTGTGCATATTATTGCACAAAAAATAACAGATACTACGCATGTCAAACCACAGTGAGCTAAGAGATATGAGGTCGGAAGGTACACTTTTTAAAAATAAATATAAATTCATGATACTAAAAAGTACCATGATGCCACAAATAAAGGAAGCATTTGTTGGGTCCCAACGTAAATACAAAATCTACATTCCAATATCCATTCGGGTTCTGTTCTGATGTCTCATTAATAGGCACAATATTTTCAAGAAACTGGCATCTTTTACTTGTGCTTAGTTTATTAATTTCAGGTTTAAAATCTATGTTCTTGCTACTCTCATTATTGGTGACAAACTAATATCTGTTCATCCTGATATTTCGAGGATATTTTTTCGCACCATGACTGTAAACAACTGTTCACACAAATATGTGCTGCCAAATATCAAACATATTTGGAGAACCAACTGAATAACTTCTGGTCATGAAATAACAGTGTGTTAATGAAATATCACACAGGCGATCCTGCAGAATGGGTAAGAATTATATGAGCACAGGTCGGGGTACTCCGAGACTTACTGCATTAAAATTCTTCCCGGAGAAATTGTTTTCATCACAGCATAACAATAACTTGAAATGGACGATATTAGGAACACAATGTGCCTGTCTTCTTCCCCAAAAATATTTTGTCAATAAGCCTTAAACGTTATAGACAGTAACATGATATAACAACTGTGCATTGTCGATATCATTCAACAATTATGTACGTGTGCATATAATTGTGTATAAAGTAAAGTATAATAAAACTGTGTAAGAACCTTCAAATTGTTGGACATGTTGTATATCTTTCTCTATGCGTGCGGTTGACGACTCGGGACACAACAAATACACATGAAGTAGACATGTTGGGACGCAACTGATACAATTCCTTACTAACCGCGGTACGCTACTCGCAATGCTTGGGTATGACAACTCGGTACGCAACTGATACACGCGAAGCAGACACCTTGGGACGAAATTGATAAAATTTCTTAACCGCGGCGCGCATCTTGTACTTCCCGTTCGGTAGGCCGTACTGCAAGCCCAAACACTTTTTGTCACCGCGGCATTATATTGTGTTTGTATAATATCAATGTAACGACATAGGCAATGTATGTACAAAACGACATTGTGGCGTGTTTCATAATGTGCCTACCTCATCGGCTATCCGAACAGCCTGATATCGTTTCACTTGAAGAAAGCGCTTTTTTTGCGCTATATTGTCTTCGGCAACAATAAAAAGTACTTAGACTTTCATGTAAAGGGACAGATATTTTAGCTTATTTTAACCAATTTGGACTGGATGGACAGATTTTTTTTTCATAAAAGACCCCCAGTACGAAATTTTAAGGAAATCCGTCCAGTGGGAGCCACACGGAGAGAGGAACAGACGGATATGACGAAACTAGTAGATTCTTGTTGAGACTATGCGAAAGTGCTTAAAACTATCATATATCAGAGAATAAGGTTAATTAAACACTACATATGTACAAGCATAGACACACCACGTTGTATAGTGACTGAAACATGTAGTGCAAAATGAAACTATTAAAAGACGTACAAGTTTTTAGTGTGAAATGTAATTGAATCAACTTACGTTGGACCCACGCTTTTCTAGTTTGTTCAATACACCAGAGGAACAGCGTAATCAAGAGTGCAGCAACCAATATCAGCACCCCGCCGATGATGAGAAATTTCCTGTTTAAAAGAGGCAAGTAATTTTATCAAAATCTCACAGAAATTGAACCATTGGTTACGTATGTGTAATGCAAAATTCGATTATCAGACTTCTAGCTCAGCTATATTATTACCCTTCTCATTCACTCTAAACACTGAACACATTTTAATGTACGGATGATTAAGGATTAGTTCGTTGGCAGCGATGTAGATGTTTGATTGTACCAGTGATTGGATGTGTCATATATATAACATTTAGAGCCAATTCAGTAGGTCGGAAGAATGTTTTTTCTAAGATTTTTGCTGTCATTTTAGTATTCACTCCGAATGCAAAGAAGTATATATATTCTTTTAAATAAAGCCAACTTGGTGCACAATTTATTCTTAGTATATTTATCAAACTCTACATATTTCGGGCAACTATGTGTCCATCATCAGGAGAAGCAACTGTGTTTATGCGACACTTGGTACTTGTTATTCTGTGTGGATGACTGTCTGGTATGCAGGGTGGAATGAATACCAGACAGTCATCCACACAGAATAACAAGTACCAAGTTTCGCATAAACACATCTCTTCCTTCTGATGATGGGCACATAGTTGCCCGAAACCTGCAGAGATTGATAAATATACTAAGAATAAATTGTGCACCAAGTTGGCTTTATTTAAAAGATTATAAAGAGATGCACGGTTAACAAAACATAAAAAGTATGTATATCTATAGCAAGGTGAATACAAGAAAACACAACCGTGTATTCTTTCTTCATTTACTTTTAACGGTGAAATAAATGAAGAAAAATATAGGAAACTTTCTTTATTGTCACTCAAAATCTTGTGCAAGCTAAAATTCAGAGAACTCTGTACTAAAAACCTGTTAGCAACAGATACCTCGTTAAGGTCTGTAGGCAGTACTGAGAAAGTTGAATATTTAATATCGCTTCTTTTTGACATTTCTAGTACATTTCCTACCAGCCGGCACAGGAGTTTGATTTCCGTTATGATTTTGGATTATGCAGTTTTACATAATTAACGCTATGAATGACAAGAGGTGAAGGATACAAAAATCCGAACCTCATCTTCTAATCCAAATCTTTTACAATACATTTTACAATAAGAATATTAACTGACATTTTAATTTTTGTATAATTTTTCCTTTCTTGTAACTACTCCCCAACTACGCAAGATGTTCACTGGCCAAGCGTCGTCCTAGAGAGAAAGAACAAATATACAATGTAAGGTTTTTACAGAGGTGAAAATTTAAGGTGAGCTTTCTACCTTCCTACTAAAACTTTCTACCTTAACACAACCTAAATAGCCCTTTCTAAACTACTTTACCATCTACGGAATAGGCTGTATCATAGCCACGTAACTCACAGTATTATCACCAAGGAACAGTATTTCCTTTCATGTCGCTACAAAACTTTCAGACCGAAATGAGTACGGTAGGAATAAGTTTCTAGGCTTGCCTTTGGAGGTACAGGTTTCGAAAATCTTTTGGGTCCTGAGCATTTTCGATGAAGCCTCGTTAATGAACGTAGCCAATACAAGACGGAGAGTTAAACCATGGAAAGAAGTTAGGAGAGTCTCTGAATTTTTCCCTACTTCCAGGCGAAAATAATTTTTAAAATGCCATTAATAGGGGATTTACCTTTGAAAAATCAAATGATGGCTTGCATTGACAGATAATGTTCCACTGCTTTTCAAATTTAACTTTCGTGCTTGGTTCATTAAGAGAGTTCAATAAAATGAATTTGAAGCAAAATTTTTTGTATTAAGGAGGGCAGGTGTCATGCCGTTTCATGTGGCTGAAACATGTAATAATGCAAAGTGATAGGAAGACAAGGCGTATGAAAAGAAAGAAACAAAGAGGAGTGGATAGTAGTAAAATAAGAAAGAGAGAAAATAATCTTGGGGAAAAAGGTAATGTTCTGATTCGACTTTTTTATGACCGCGTATAAAATATGTCGTTGTCTGTAACTATCCCAAGACTAATATTCAAAACAAAATGCCGTCAAAACAATGTATACTTGTGCTGATGATGATTTATTATATATTAGTAATTATATAAACAAAATTTGATAAACTATTTCCCTTCAATTTTTATAAAATCCACGAAGCGTAAGGGATGCACGATGTGAGACAGAGCTAATGTTGGAATCACATGTCCATAGCTTTCCCTTGTTTTCTTCCAATTTATACCCATTTTTACCACTTCTGGTAACTCCTCTTACCGCCGTCCCTTTTCCACAGTTTGTGGGTTTTGCTATGGACAGCCCTTTTATAGGCACAAAACTGTTTCTCTCAGAAAACAAGATGAAGATCTGAAACCAAATTTCAATTACACGCCCACGAATAAATGATCTTGCTAATATTTGACTTTGTTACTTCTATGCTGGAAAGAGTATACCAACTGTGTATACATTCACTCAATTATACATATGTATATATTCCTATAATTTCTGAAGAGTAAGTAGGATGAGAGGCGTGTTGAATTAAACTCTTCAAAGAAAGCATTTAACCTATGAAATAGAATAATATAAAAGGTATTTCATACCATGCGGTAAACACATTGCATCTCAATTGTAAAAAATATATGGTTAATAAATTTTAGGGAAAAAACTGTTGCTGATTGTGAGAATTCCACAAAACACCTAAACAGAATTGTGGGCAGTATGCAGAGCTTTTGAACGTGAAAGAACGTGGTACATGTGGTCACCATTCAACTTACGTTGGGAGACTGATTTTCGGCCTGTCAGTACAAGAGTATCAGGACAATCAAGACAGCAGCAACCGTCACCACGAACACTCCAATTATGACGTACACTCTGTCGACAGATGTTAAATTGTTCATAATTTTTGTAACACTATTAGCGACGCCGTCAGTTCCTAGAATAAACAACGTTGCTGGTAGATTAGTGTCTACACATAAGAAGCATAGGTTGAATAATATCCATCGCTACCTTTCTGTGAATGCTAAATTTGAAGGCACTTCGAGAAATCTAGCTTCTCGGGGATGGCATAATAATGGTTTGCTACATAATTAACGCCTCTTATATACATTAGACACGTGCCCGATTCGAAACTCGGCTAAAACACCTACTTCTTCAGACACTCCAGGAAAATACTGTAATTTTACCTGGAATTAGGACATGAACGCTTCCTTCCACATCCTTTGTAATTCATTAGACAATAATTATCCAAAAACCTCGCACAATGTGTTCTCACCTACTGATACATTTAAGTAACACAAACAAATAAAACACTCAATAAACTGAAGAATAAATTCACTGAAGATTTCCTTAAATGAAAACATTATTTGTGTAACAAATGTAAAGTGAAATAAAATGGAAGAAGCTTTATGTGAAAGGAAATATTAAAAAAAAATCCCAGAGATACAATGAAACGGGATGGGAATATATACCATCTGTGCTAAATGATGTTGGCGAAATGCACCAAAAAGAATATATTCAAAGAAACTATGAAAAGAAATAACGAAAGAAGAGAGAGATAACAGGTCTGTTGTGAGATCAGGATGGAAAAGGATGTGAATGGCAGCGGATGGAAACCGGAAGTGGCGAGTAAAATTAAAAGGAAACGCTTACAAATTCTGACGTAACTGATAAAAGACAAGCTGTATTGTGCTTCTCCACTTTTACGGTATTAAACTACGAAGTTAAAAGACACAGCACAATACCGCCAACTTGCATGAAAGTTTTGTGGGCCAAATATTAAACATTATTCTCACTGATGCACAATTCACATTTCGAGTAAGCGTTGTTTCGATTACGAGTACTTACTGTGAATAGGGGGACAGAGAAAAATGAAACATACTCGTATACAGGTAACTACAATAAAGAGAGGAGCGGCGGTGTAAATTTGATTCGCATAATTAACAACCTGGGCCAGGGTGAAGACTCTTGTATCGGGTCCCTGAGCACAGTTACTTCACTACATAAAAAGCCTACTCCGCCGCGATATATCATCGGGTGGGTGGGTGGG
>Ga0268261_10000843_pt1 | contig 20262 bp, 22 predicted proteins | sample TergutNc150P1_FD_190353 | JGI IMG/M metagenome (GOLD analysis project Ga0268261, IMG submission 190353) | Nasutitermes corniger P1 segment gut microbial community from laboratory colony in Florida, USA - Nc150 P1 (SPAdes) (version 2) | ecosystem: Host-associated > Arthropoda: Insects >...
TAACACTTGACCATTTTGTAAAAAGATAGACTTGTATATAGCATCCAATGCACTTTCTACACTTACTTGTTCAAACATACTTACCTCCATTTAAAAAAAGTAGTGTTGCCACTACTGTTTTGTATTATCTAGCAAACTCTAAAGCAAGCTTCATCATTTCATTGAATGACTCTTGTCTTTCTTTTGCTGATGTTGCTTCATGTGTTACCAATGAATCTGAAATAGTTAAAATACAAGCTGCATTCTTACCAGTAATTTGAGCATTCGCAAACAAAGCAAATGATTCCATCTCTACACAAATACATCCTTGTTCTTGGTGAATCTTCTTATAATCATCAAAATTGATACGATAGAATACATCTGAAGAATGAATCTTACCTTTTTTAATCGGAATATTTAATTCTTTCGCATATTCTTCAATTTGATCGTTTAATTCTTTACTTGCACTTAAGGTATCTTCTTGGATATTTCCAGCTACCTTTGCAAAAGTTGATTCAGACCAAGCAGATTCTGCCATGATAACATCATAAACATGAACATCTTTATCATACGATCCAGCTGAACCAATTCTAATAATATTATCTACATCATACTTGGTAAACAATTCATATGAATAAATACCAATAGATGGTTGTCCCATACCAGAACCCATTACTGAAATCGTTCTTCCTTTGTATTGACCAGTAAAACCTAACATCCCTCTAACATCGTTGAATTGCACAACATCCTCTAAAAATGTCTCAGCAATATATTTTGCTCTTAAAGGATCCCCTGGCATTAAAACAGTCTTTGCTATTGGACCTGTTGGATTAATATGTGGTGTATTGTTTTCACTCATAACTTATTCTCTCTTTCTTTGTATTACATTTATTATACCTTTTTTAATACCTATCGTGAACTAATATTTCACCTGTTTCTTTATCTATATAAAAATCATGGGTATAACCATTGGCACGAATCGCGACAAACCATACATGTCTACCATTCTCTATATCCCTTAGTACTTCTATCAACTCACCAGCCACTTCTTTCAAAGCGATATCTTTGGCTTGTAAAGATGAAATATTATAATCTTCTAATTGACTAATGACTGGTAATGTAACCACTTGATCTTCATTATTTCTTAATTCTCCATAACCTTTAGGGTAAGAAAGAATCTTTGCTGAAGAAGGATCAATACTGTATTCAAACAAACGTCCCCTACTATATAGAGAAACCATCCATACATCAGCACTTCCTTGATGTTTCAAATCAGCACTGTATACAATTGGATCTGATATACCCAAGGTTTGAACATGACCACTTGCGACTTGAATGGCTTCATCTTGAGACAAAGCTCTATGGTTAGAACAACCCAAACTAAATAATAACAATAATCCCAATAGTACTCTTTTCATTAAAACATCACCCTCTTTTTTACTTTGTTAGTAAAATATAACATATGTTTTTGTTTTTTGCTTAGAGAATTATAAAAATACTATTTTATGTTAGAATGTAAAAAAACAAAGGAGCCTATTATGTCAGATAAATTAAATTTAAAAGAAACAGCTTTAATCATGATTGACCTACAAAAAGGGATTGCGTATCCAACTAGACAAACCCAACCTTATTCTATCGATCATCTACTAAAACAAAACCAATTACTTTGTAACAAACTTAAAAATACCGATGCACTCATCGTCTTTGTCCATGTCGATAACTATGGTCCAGAAATATTACAACCTATCACCGATGCCCCAACCATAATCCCTACTATTCCACCAGGTTTCTCTGACTTTGTATTAGAACAAGCTTACGATGCTTCCTTTAACAATGTTATCCATGTTAAAAAACACAATTGGGGTGCCTTCTATCAAACAGACTTAGACGCCCAATTAAGAAGAAGAGGCATTAAAAATATCATCCTTACTGGTATTGCGACAACCATCGGTGTTGATACAACAGCAAGAGAAGCCTATCAACATCATTACAATTTAATCTGTGTTGAAGATGCTATGACTGATATGGATGGTCAATACCATAAAGATACAGTAGAGAAAACTTTTACAAAGATTGCCCGTATTAAAACAACAGATCAAGTATTAGAAATGCTATAAAAAAAAGGAAACTGATGTTTCCTTTTTATTTCTTCTTATAATGATAAAAGGTATGGGGATACAAATTCTTTTCATCTACAATCCCATCTAATGTATCAACCAATTCATAATTTTCATAATCCCACTCTGGAAAATACGTATCACCTTCAAATGCGTGATCAATCTTGGTTACATAGATTTCATTGATATAAGGTTGAAACTCTTTATAAACAGTGGCACCACCAATAATATTGGTTTTTTTATCAGATGCTTTGGCATAATCTAAAACCTCTTGTAAAGAATGTAAAACGATAACATCCTCATTACCACTATCATATGAAGTATCACTGGTTAAAACAATATTTACTCTATTAGGTAAAGGTTTCTTATTTAATCCTTCAAAGGTTTTACGACCCATAACCACATTAGAATGTAAGGTCTTTTCTTTAAAGAATTGTAAATCATTTGGTAAATGCCAAGGCATCTTTTGATCCTTACCAATCAATGTATTTTTATCTTGTGCCCACAATGCTGTAAACATACCATCACTCTCTCTATTTAATCTATCTTAATTATACTATTAACGACATAAAAAAACGATAAGATTGTTCTTACCGTTCATATTTTTATAATCCTAAGAATGATTGAACCATTTGCCTAACACTTCTTAAACTAGAAATCTCTAAGTTCCAATAAGCATTGTTTAAATAGATGGTTCTACCTCTTAAATAAGCTTCACTCTCTAAGTAATAAATTCTATCCATATATTCACCTTCATCTATGATAAAGATAAAATCTGGATTGTAACGTGCCAATGTATCCACTGAGATATTACTGAATTGTTTAAAGTTAAAGGTATCAAAGACCAATGATTTTATGATTGGATTATCTTCTACAACAATACCATCTTCTCTTGCTCTTAATACCACAGCTGTATTTCTATTAGCAGTAGTAGCATGATTTACCAATCGTATATCTTCTTTAATATCAAACAATAAGTGTGTCGCTCTAGCTTCTACATCAAACAACCTACCCAACTTATTAACCATATCTACAAATGATAAAACATAGTTGTTTGGATCAACGCCAACCTTAATGGTTGGTGCTATCTCTTTTAAAGATTCTTTTAAATCTAACTGTTTTTCACCAATAATAATTAAATCTGGATTCAAGGCTTTTAACCCAACCATATCTATTTGATCATCTGAACCTAAGTTTGAGGCTCTAATATGATTCAACTGTATTAAATGATTGGGTAGATTGTCTTTAACAATCCCATCCATTCTTACTTGTAAGTGATCTAATATATCAATCACTGAATAATCTAATACCGCAACTTTATCTATCTTAGGATCAAAAGTAATATGATTGTTTGAAGGTGAAACATGTTGAAAATTGTTACTGCAACCAATAACAATCAAACTAATAAATAAGATAAATATTCTTTTCTTCAATATTCGACACCTTTTTCCCTAATATAGTAGAATTATATCAATTATCAAAAAAATTGTCTTAATATATTATATTTTTATGTGATATTTCACAACCACAAATTGAACAATATTATTATTATCATATTAGTATACAAATAGTAAATCATCTAGTATGATATAGGAGTAAGGAACATAAATCCTTACAATATTCTTCATAAATTCCCCCAGTTTAGTGAAAAAGACACATTTTGATATGTGTCTTTTTCATTGTCTATTTAAATAAATCTAAATCGTATTTTACCGATAATATACGGTATACAGATTCATCTAGTCTTTCCATACTTAATTGATTGTTATTGATTTGTTCAATAATATAAGGAATCTGTTTTTGATATTGACTGGTCATAACCAAATCATTACCTGCTTTGATCGCTTGAAAAGCTGCTTGGTTTTGACCGGTATACTTAGTAATACCTTTCATATCTAAATCATCTGTCATAACAATGCCTTGGAAGTTTAAATCAGTACGTATCATTGAAATCACTTTATCTGAGATAGATGCTGGTTTATCTTTATCGATGGCTTGTATCATATTATGAGAAACCATAATCGCATTGGTACCAGCCATAACCCCTTCTTTAAATAACAATAAATCCTTCTCTATTTCTTCTATTGATCGTTTATCATATACCAAATCTAAATGAGAATCTTCATTGTGACCATAACCAGGAAAATGCTTTAAAGTAGAACCTAATTTTTGATCATTCATTTGTTTGGTTATTAAAGAAATATATTCTAACGTTTTATCAAAAGATTGTCCTAGTGTTCGATAAAAGATAAAGGAAGATTTATCATTGGTATAATCTACAACAGGTGCTAAGTTTAAGTTAATACCCAAATCTAACAAGATTTCACTCTTTGCTTTTGAATCAGCTAATACTGCATCTAATCCACCTTTATTAAATAAGTTAAGTGGTGATTGAAAAGCAGGCTTAACTATCTTTTGACTAGATAATCGACTAACAGAGCCACCTTCTTCATCAGAAGCGATAAACAAAGGTATATCAGAAACACTTTGATAAGAAGCTATTTTCTTTTTTAAAGAATCATACGATTCTTTATTTAAATTCGCATCAAATAAGATATAACCACCTAAATGATATTTCTCTATATCTTCTTTAACACTAGAAACAGGCATCCTTGCAAAGAACAATTGACCAACTTTCTCTTCTATAGACATACCTTCCATCTTATCTAGAATAAAATCTCTTTTCTCATTCTTTACATCAAATAATTCTGGATATTCTACAACCTTATATTTAGAATGACACCCACTGACTAAAAATAAACAAATCAATCCAAATAATAAGTTACGCTTCTTCATGGTGATCTTCATCACTCGCTTCTTCTTCTAATAAAGTCAATGCTTCACCATCCGCAATAACATACACTTCATCTCTATTGAATAGGTATGATGCAAACAACTCACTGTTCTCATATCCTTCAAACAAGTTTTTTATCATCTCTTGTTTGTCACTACCACTTGTCATTAAAACAATCTTATCAGCATTGTAAATATCAGATTTTTTCAATACTTCAAAATCAGTAATATCCCAATAGAAATGACCATGACTATCTAAATCTAAAAATACGATATCATAAGATGTATTGGTATTTACAGCTATGTTATATAAAATAATATGTTCAGCATCCACCTCATTGTTTTTAAACGCTTCTGATAAATCCTCTAATAAACCATCTACCAATTCACCATGGTTATACCCAACAGTAACTGTCTCTTGATTATCTAATAAATCTTCCAACATATACATTCCAGCATGAACAATATCCTCTTTAGTATCTGCTTCTATTAAATGCATAATATTATCTTCTCTATGATCATGTGCTTCTTCATTCATTAATTCATTATTTATATCTTTACTCATATCATTACCACCTTTATAAATTTCTCGTGTGATTATAACACATATCTTTATACAATTAGTGTACTAAATCTTAATATAGAAAAATACTGACAATACCTGTCAGTATTTTATCCACTAATTTTATTTCATTCTATCTTGAACCCATTGTTCAAAATTTTCTTTGTTTTCTTTTAATAAATCATTTTTATCTAAAACTTTAAGATTACTTAAACGACCTTCTTGATCAATAGAAAATGACAACCAATTTGTATACGTAGAGTAACCATTAGAATCAGCTGCATTAGCACTAATAGAATAGTTACCTTCTGGTAAGTCTCTTGTCAAAGTCCAAGTCTCTCCATTCAATCCATTTTCATTAGAAGAGTTAACTAACTCAGTATAGATGGTTCCATAAGTATTTTGATCTTGTCCTGAAATATATAAGTGAATATGCTTAAAATACCCATATTTACCTAAAATAAAGTAAATATGGGTATTGTATTTTTATTAAGATTAATCTTTGATTACATGGAATCGATCATAGATATAAGCAGATACCAATGCGGTGATTGGTAAAGTGATTAGTATACCAAATGATCCTATTAAAGGTTGGAACATTTCTAAGATAAAGCCTTCGCCGTTTAAGAAGGTCATTAAATCAAATTGGAAGCTTAATAAAGAGATAAAGTTGATAAAGCTTGTTCCAATGAATGCGAGTACTAAAGTATTTACCATTGTACCGTTGATGTCTCTACCAATGTTGTTTCCTGATTTCATTAGTTGTAAGAAGGTAACATCTTCGTTGTTTTCTTTTAACTCCGCAACCGCAGATGCAATAGAGATACCAACATCCATAACAGCACCCAAACATGAAAGAATGATCAATGAGAATAAGATGGCTCTAATATCAAGTGGGGCATGTTGGAAGGTTTGGTTTAAGAAGAACATGTTGTCGACACCAAGACCTGTGATATGTAAGTTCTTTTGGAAGAAGAACATGATGATGGTTGCGATGAATAGGCCTATTAATATACCAATACCTGCACACAATGTTTTTTTGGTTGGACCATAAACAATGAGTAAGGTTGTTGTAACAATAAACAAACAACATATGGCAAGCCATAAATAGACGTTCATTCTAGATAGTATGGCTGGTAAAAAGACTAGGAATAAGGTTGCTAGGGTAATTAATAATGCAATGACTGATAACAAGCCTTTCTTTCTTCCATATAAGATAACGGCGCCTAAGAATAGGGCAAACATGATTAGAAAGTTGGGTAATCTTAAATAGTCAAAGAAGTTAAAGGGTAAATCTAACATGTTTCCTACCCCTTGACTAACAATGATTTCTTGTCCTGGAGAGACTCTTCCCAATACATCGGCTATCGCTCTAGACATAAAGGCTGTTTGTTCTACCCCATTTTCATCATAGAAGGTAAAGGTAATACCCATATCATCATCGTTAAGAATATTTTCTGTGGTTACACGATGGAATGAGACGTTGTTGTCGTTAGGTGCAACCACGATATGTCTTGAGGTATGTTGGTGTCCTAGATAGATCAATATAATAGATACCAATATTGTTATTAGGGTAACCAAGTTTTCTCTGTTTAATACTTTATTCATATAGTCACTCTTTTCTATATTTCCTTGGAAATATTAATCAAATTCTAATTGCATGATTAAATCTCTTAAATCAGCAGCCAATTCAAAGTCTAAAGCTTTTGCTGCTTCTTTCATATCTTGTTTTAAGTCGTTGATGTAAGCTTCTTTTTCTTTGAAGTTCATTTGATTAAACTTCTCTTTTGCACTTAAACCATTATCTTCAACTTCTATACCACGTATATTTTCTCTAATGGCTTTTTTAATGGTTTGTGGTACAATGCCATGTTCTTTATTGTAAGCTTCTTGAATAGAACGACGACGATTGGTCTCTTCTATAGCAGCATGCATGGAATCGCTCACATTGTAAGCATACATAATGACACGCCCATTGGCATTTCTTGCGGTACGACCTATAATCTGTATTAAAGAACGCTGTGATCTTAAGAAACCTTCTTTATCCGCATCCAAAATACAGGTTAAAGAAACCTCTGGAATATCCAGACCTTCTCTTAATAAGTTGATACCAATTAATACATCATACTTACCTGCTCTTAAATCGTTGATGATTTCAATACGTTCTAAAGATTTGATTTCATGGTGTAAGTAAGCTACCTTTAAGTTCTTTTCTTTTAAGAAAGACGTTAACTCCTCAGCCATTTTAACGGTCATCGTAATAATCAACGTTCGTTCATCTTTAGCATTTTGTTTTAAGATTTCATCATAAATATCTTCAACTTGTCCAATTGGATTTCTTACTTCTACCTTTGGATCTAACAAACCAGTCGGACGAATGATTTGTTCAACGACATGGTTGTCTACTTGACCCAATTCAAAATCACCAGGAGTAGCTGATACATAGATTTTTTGATTGGTGACTTCATCTAAAAATTCATCTATTTTTAAAGGTCTATTATCTAAAGCAGATTCCAATCTAAATCCATAATCAACCAAGGTTTGTTTACGAGAACGATCCCCATTATACATCCCTCTAATTTGTGGCAACATGACATGTGATTCATCGACAATTGTAATAAAATCGTTTTTAAAGAAATCTAACATGGTAAAAGGTCTTTGTCCTTTATCACGTAAATCTAAGTGTCTAGAATAATTCTCAATACCAGGACACATCCCAAATTCTTTTAACAGTTCGATATCATGGGTACAACGTTGATCAAGGCGTTGCTGTTCTAAAAGCTTTCCTTCTTGACCAAAATATTCTAGTCTTTCTTTCAACTCAGCTTCTATTCTTCTAATCGATTCTTTCATACGATCATTACTAGATGCATAATTATGGGCTGGGAAGATACGAATGGTTTCGTACGATTCAATCTTTCTTTGATTCAATGTATCACAAGCATAAATTGATTCTATTTCATCACCAAACATATCTATTCTAATAAAGTAAGCATCTGCCCATGATGGAAAGACATCGATAATATCTCCTCGTACTCTAAATGTACCAGGACCAGGTTCAACATCGTTTCTTTGGTATTGTCGATCAACTAGATTACGAACCAGTTCTTTTCTTGTAATGATATCTCCTACTCTTAAGGAATAAACCATGGCTTCGTATTCACTTGGTTCACTTGCACCATAGATACAAGCGACACTGGCAACAACAATCGTATCGTTTCTGGTTAAAGCAGAGTTTAAGGCAGACCCTCTTAACATCTCAATCTCTTTGTTTGACTTGGTTGATTTATCAATATAAGTATCGGTTCCAGGTTTATAGGCTTCTGGTTGATAGAAATCAAAGTATGAAATAAAATATTCTACTCGATTGTCTGGAAAGTATTCCTTTAACTCTGAATACAACTGACCGGCTAATGTTTTATTGTGTGCTAAAACCAAAGCTGGTTTGTTGACATTTTGAATGACATTAGAAATAGTAAAGGTCTTACCAGTACCTGTTGCACCTAGTAAGACTTGTTCTTTTTTTCCTTCTAATATCCCATTGGTTAATTGTTCAATGGCACTTATTTGATCCCCTTTGGGTTCATATTCACTCACTAATTTAAATTTTTCCATAGTACTCCTTTAAAAGTTAAGCAAACCACTACTATTGGCTACCAATGCTTCACCTATTTCTTTAACTTGTTTTTCATAAGAAGAATCCTTGTATTTATCCAATCTTATAATCTTGGTTAAAGTATCATATTTAACCAACTGTAACTCTTTATTCGTTTCCTTGTAATGGGTCAATAAAGTCTTTAATATCCCATCTAAGTTGTTTGGGTAAAGACTAGATAAATTCCCAATAGCCAACAAGACATTTCTTTTAATATGGTTGTTGCTAGAGTTAATATAAGTTTTTAAAAAGCTCAACCAAGAAGAATTGGTTATTTCTGGATGTGCATAAGACACTTCATTTAACGCCTCTACAATCACTTGAACATCCTTGTCTAAATAGCTATCTTTATGCTTACTAATTTCATCTATATGTAGTTGATTGTCTTTTAAAGCTTTAACCAACAAATGTTTCTTTTCTTCATCTTTAATCTTCTGATCTAATAGTTCATTAATCATACAATGACACCTCATTTTCATAATATCTACATTATACCTTAAATAAATGTGTTTGCTATATATTTTCTATTTATATTCTTTGAATTGTTTGGTCTAATTGATTATACTTGTAGTAACTTATTATTGAAAGGAAGTTACTTATGAATCCAAATGAAAATCCATTCCATCAACTCTTATTACAATGTGCCAAACCTGGTCAAGAAGATATGATTAATGTCATCATGGAAGAAGCCTATTCTAAGTTGTTAGAAGGTACTTTCAACCCAGCATTTTTTGAAGAGATGATGCCTAAATTATTGAATGAAATTGTTCCTGAAAAACAAACAGAAATTCAAGAAGCAATGACACGTTTTCTAGGACATATTGCTTCAGAGTAAGGCTTAATAAAACAATCATTGTGTATGTCAAACGATGATTGTTTTTATTACATGGTTTATTATGTTTAAATATTAGTAATAATTACACGATATTTGTTATAATGTTAAAGAGGTGAAGAGAATGAAAATTAACGCAATTATTTTAGCGGCTGGAAAGGGAACACGTATGAAATCCCACCACCCTAAAGTTATCCATAAAATTATGAATAAACCAATGATTATGCATGTCATTGATAATTTAAAGAAAGCTAAGGTTAGCGATATCATATCGGTTGTTGGTTACCAATCAGAATCGGTTGAAGAAGTCGTTAAAGATGAATCAAAATATGTTTATCAAACCGAACAATTAGGAACAGGTCATGCGGTTTTAATGGCCAAAGAATTATTGGTTAACGACAAAGGGTTTACGATTGTTATCTGTGGGGATACACCATTGATATCTAGTGAAACAATTGATAAGTTGATCTCTCATCATAAGAACAATAAAAACCATGCAACAATATTGACTGGTTTGTTGGATGATGCGGGAGAATATGGTCGTGTCATTCGTTGTGATAATGGCGATGTCATGGGTATTGTTGAATACAAAGATGCAACCGACCAACAAAGAGCTATCAAGGAATTTAATACAGGTACTTATATCTTTGACAATCAAGAGTTATTCAATGCTTTGTCACAAGTTAAGAATACCAATATGCAAAGAGAGTATTATTTAACAGATGTTATTTCAATTATGCATCAAAATAACTTAAAGGTTGATGGGTACATCTTAGATGATATTGAACAAACCATTGGTATCAACGATCGTATCACATTGGCTTATGCATCAAGTTTGATGCAAGAAAGAGTCAATAACTTTCATATGTTGAATGGGGTTACCATTATTGATCCTAAAACAACTTATATTTCTCCAGATGTAAAAATTGGTGAAGATACCATTATTTATCCAAATACAACGATCATGGGTAATTCATCGATTGGGTATGATTGTGAAATAGGGCCTGATACTTATATGGAGAATACTGTTGTCTTAGATCGTTCTTTTATTAAGTATTCTTATTTAACAGATACCAATATTAAAAACGATGTTCAAATTGGTCCATACGCAAGAATGCGTTCAAATGTCATTGTAGAAGACAAAGCTAAGATTGGAAACTTTGTTGAGTTGAAAAATACAACCTTTGGTCATGGTTCTAAAGCAGCCCATTTGGCTTATTTAGGTGATACGACACTTGGTAAGAATGTCAATATTGGTTGTGGGGTGATTACCGTTAACTACGATGGCGTTAATAAATTTAAAACGACCATCGATGATGATGCCTTTATCGGATGTAACTCTAACTTGATTGCACCTATGCATATAGGCGCTCGATCGTTTGTAGCAGCTGGTACAACAGTGACAGAAGATATTCCAGAGAACTCATTTGCGATTGGAAGAGAAAGACAAACAACCAAACTAAATTATATGAAAACTCAAAAAAAATAAAAGGAGAACCTATATGTTATCAGATACTTTAATCTTTTCTTTAACAAGAAACCAAGAACTTACAAAAGAGGTATGTTCTATTTTAGGCTTACAACAAGGAGACGTTTCAGTTAATACATTTGCGGATGGTGAAACATTGATTGAAATCAATCAGTCAGTTAGAGGTAAGAATGTTTATATCATTCAATCGACTTCTGCACCAGCCAATTCTTCATACATGGAATTGTTGATTATGATTGATGCGGTTAAAAGAGCATCAGCAAATTCAATCAACATCATCATGCCATACTATGGTTATTCTAGACAAGATCGAAAAGCCAAACCAAGACAACCGATCACGTCTCGTTTGGTTGCTGATATGTTACAAGTTGCTGGAGCCAATCGTGTTTTAGCATTCGATTTACATGCCCCACAAATTCAAGGTTTCTTTACAGTACCAATCGATGATATTTATGGTTTACCACTACTTGCTTCTCACTTCAAAGACAATCCAGATTTTGAAGGTGAAGATTTAGTCATCGTATCTCCAGATCATGGTGGAGCGACTAGAGCAAGAAACTTAGGTAAATTACTAGATGCACCGATCGCTATTATCGATAAGAGAAGACCACGTCCTAATGAGATGGAAGTCATGAACATCATTGGTGAGGTTGAAGGTAAAACTGCCATCATTATCGATGATATGATTGATACGGCTGGAACCATTTGTGCCGGTGCACAAGCGATAAGAGATAGAGGGGCTAAAAAAGTTTATGCGGCTTGTACCCATGCCATTCTTTCTGATCCAGCAACCCAACGTTTATTAGATTCTGTCATTGAGTATGTTGTAACAACCAATACCATTGAATTATCAGAAGATAAGAAAACAGATAAGATTAAAGTATTGAGTGTCGCACCAATAATCGCGGCTATCATTGATCATATTGAAAATAAAAAACCGGTAAGTGATGCGGTTAAGTTTGGTTAAGAATGAAATTAATAGTTGGATTGGGTAATCCAGGTAACGAATATGTTAATACCAGACACAATGCTGGCTTTCTAGTGATTGATAGAATCTGTGATCGATTGAATCTTTCTTTAAACAAAGTTAAGTTTAAAGGAGAGTATTATCAAGGAACCATCAACAATGAAAAAGTCATTTTATTAAAACCACAAACCTATATGAATTTATCTGGTGAATGTGTCTCTCAATTTGTAAAATACTTTGATATTGCACATGAAGATATCTTGGTTATCTTTGATGATATGGATACCGATGTTGGTAAAATTCGTTTACGTGCTTCTGGTTCTGCTGGTGGACAAAATGGAATGAAAAACATCATTGATCATCTAGGTTCTAAAGACATTGCACGTTTACGTGTTGGTATTGGTAAAAAGACCATTCCTGATGTAAAAAAGTATGTTTTATCTAGATTCAAAGATGATGAAATACCTGTCTTTAACGAAGTACTGGACAACGCAAGCGATGCTTGTTTATACTTTCTCAATCACTCTATTGATAAAGTCATGAATATCTATAACATAAAATAAGTTCTAACAATAAAGCGAATGATGACTCATGGTCGACATTCGCTTTTCTTTGTCTATAAAATACTTTTTCTTACCATATAAATAATGTGTTCATTATAAGAATATGATAAAATAATGACAAATGTAAAAAAGAGGTGAAAGGATGAAACAATACGACTTAAGATACAGTATTACCCTATTTGTCATGTTATTTATATGGCTTGCTATTACATCAACATTCTCACTTTGGAATATCCTATTAGGCTTTGTTATATCAATCATTTCTTTAGAAGCGACTGATAGACTTCTAGGTATTTCATACTCTAATCTATTTAGTAAATCACTCATACCTATTTTAAAGTTAAATCTATTTGTCTTTATTGAAATCTATCGTTCAAGTTACATCCTTATTAAAAAAATAATCACCAATGATTTACATGTTACTTCTGTAGAATATGATATGAAGTTAGAGAAATCTTTTGAAAGAACCTTATTGGCCAATACAGTTACTTTAATACCAGGCGCAATCACTGTTGGTCAAAACAATAATACTTTATTAGTTATAAGTCCTGAAAAAGATACCAACTTAATCCATAAAGATATTTCTACAATAGAAAACAAACTACAAGCAATAGAGGTGGAAAAATGATTTTATATAGTGTCATGCTCATCTTAGTTGTCTACGTAGGGATTGCGGTTGTTTATTTAATGAAGTCTAAAAATAGATGGGACAACTTATTAAGTTTGAATGTCTTATCTACTAAGATTTATATGATTATATTAATCTTTTCTCTTGTAACACAACGTTATTATTATCTAGATATACTGTTGATCTATATCACCTTGTCTTACATAGGTTTAAAGTTATTTAGTGAAATGATGATAAGAAGGTCTAAATCATGATTATACATTTTATAGGTTATGTCTTTATATTTGTTGGGTTGATTTCAATGGCGGTAGCCTTGTATGGTTTAGGTAGAACCCATAATATGGATCTTAAATTAATCATTGCTTCTCAAATAGATACCACTGGTTTTGTATCAGTAGCTATAGGTTTAATGTTGATCTATGGTCTTTCTTGGATTAGTGTAAGAATATTATTAATCTTAATTATCTGGTTGTTTTTTAATCCAGTTATCACAACTAAAATTACCAATGCCTACTACCAAGATGTTAAGTTAGATCGTAACAATCGTTTAAAATGGAAACACCCATCTGATGTTACCATCATTCAATTGATGATGCCTATCTTATTTCTAATTGGTTTCTATCTATTACTATTTGGTAACATCACACCAGGAGGCGGTTTTCAAGCAGGTGCTGTCTTTACATCGATCATCGTTTATTTATATTGGATTATGCCTTTTAAAAACATCAATCTAAATAAAATTGAAACGATAGAAAAAACAATCTTCTCTTTATTAATCATCTTAAGTTTAATTTTCATATCTGCTAGAGTCTTCTTCTTTGAACATACCAACTATCTTGCTTATATGACTGTTATGAATATCTTTTTAGGTATCAAAGTATTTTGTGGATTAAGTATCATCTTTATCTCATTTATGAAGGCATATGGACCTAGTAATAAATAAAATGACTATCTCTAAGAAATAGTCATTTTTATTTATCTAGATATTCTTCTTTGTATGTACTTAATGAATTCTACAATAGGTATGATAGAAATGCCTGCTACAACAACAATCATCCATTGGTGTAAATCTAAATGACTGACTCTAAAAATCACATCAAACTTAGGAAGAACAATGGTCATTAATAAGAGAATAAATGAAAGAGTAATCGCAACATTATAAAACTTATTCTTAAACAAACCAATCTTAAAGATAGATTCTTTATTAGATTTCACATTAAAGGAATTAAACAATTGTAATAGACCTAAAGTAATAAATGTCATGGTTAAGGCATCCGCATGTATTAAAGTAGAATCACTATGTTCAGGGAATCTTAAAGCATAGGTATAAACCAAAAGAACAATGATGGTTTGAATAATTCCTTGATAAATAATACTCGTTAATATACCACCAGAGAAGAAAGATGAATCTTTCCCTCTTGGTTTATCATCCATAATTGAATCTTGTACTGGTTCTAAACCTAGTGCAATAGCTGGTAAGGTATCAGTTACTAGGTTAATCCAAAGTAAATGAATAGGTAGTAATGTAGACCAACCCAACAAAGTCGCAATAAATAAGACAAGTACCTCAGCAATATTAGATGCTAATAAGTATTGGATTGATTTTTGAATATTAGAGAATATCTTTCTACCCTCTTTAACCGCATCAATAATGGTTGTAAAATTATCATCTGTTAATATCATTTCACTGGCATTCTTAGAAACTTCAGTACCAGTTATCCCCATACCTATACCTATATCCGCTTGTTTTAAAGAAGGTGCATCATTGACCCCGTCTCCAGTCATAGCAACTGTTTTATGATTGGCTTGCCAAGCTTTAACAATACGTACTTTATGTTCAGGTGATACACGTGCATAGACTTTATACTTTAATACTTTTTCTTTAAAGTCTTCATCACTGATTTGATTCAATTGTTCTCCAGTAATCAGTTGCTGGTGATTATCCACAATCCCTAATCTCTTTGCTATAGCATAAGCTGTATCTTTATGATCACCAGTAATCATCACTATATCTATTCCAGCTTTTTTGGCTTGAACAATCGCATCTTTAGCTTCAGGTCGTTCTGGATCAATCATCCCAACCAATCCAACAAAGATCAAATCATTCTCTATGGTATCAAAACTTGTATCATCCATTGTATCAATTTCTTTATAAGCAAATCCCAATACCCTTAAAGCATGAGATGCCATTGTGGTTGTTGCTACTTGTATAGCAACGATATCTTGATCATTAATTAATCTAACTTTACCATCTATTTCTATTCTGGTAACTTTATTCAACAAGACATCAATAGCCCCTTTGGTATACACACAGTAGTGCTGATTATCTTGATTAATGGTTGACATTAACTTTCTACCTGAATCAAAAGGTAATTGAAAAACTCTTTCTTTTTCTAAATGATAGTGATTCTTATCCAAAGAAAACTGGATGAGTGCTGTTTCTGTAGGATCACCAAGTAATTGTTTGTTTTCATCTATTTTGGTATTGTTTGCATAATTAATGACATCGTATAAATGAGAATCTTCTATTGTAAAATCTTTGATATTGTATAGTTGCTTAGGCAAATAAATCTTTTCTACAGACATCTTATTTTGAGTTAAAGTCCCTGTTTTATCAGAACAGATAACATCGACACAACCCAATGTTTCAACGGCATATAATTTTTTAACAATTGATTTCTTTTGGGCGAGTTGTTGCATCCCTAAAGCTAGAATGATGGTTACAATGGCTAAAAGTCCTTCTGGTATGGCAGCAACTGCTAAAGAGATAGAAGTAATCAACATATCTATCCATGGTGTTTGATTGATCAATATTCCAAATAAGAACATGACAATAACGATAATGATAATCGCTATAGATAAGATTTTACCCAAATGATTTAAGTTTTGTTTTAAAGGTGTGGTTTGTTCAGTAGTATCTTCTATCATACTGGCAATATGACCGACTTGGGTATCCATACCCGTTGCCACAACAAGACCTTTCCCTGAACCATATGTGACATATGTAGATGAGAATGCCATGTTGGATTGATCGCCTAATGCGATATCTTTTTTATTTAAGACAGATGTATCTTTATCTACTGGTAGTGATTCTCCTGTTAAAGCTGACTCTTCTATTTGTAATGAACTAGATTCTATTAAACGCATATCTGCAGGAATAATATCTCCAGCTTCTAGTAAGATGATATCTCCTACAACAATATCACTTGCATTGATATTTAGAACTTTGTTGTCTCTTAAGACATTCGCATGTGGTGAAGATAATTTCTTTAAGGCTTGTATGGCCTTAGAAGATTTATTGTCTTGTACCACACCAACGATTGCATTGATTAAAACGACCAATAATATCACAATAGAATCAATCATTTCATGTGAGATAAAGGCTGAGACAAAAGCCGCAACCAATAATATGACAATCATGATATCTTTAAACTGATAAAAAAACTTAATGATTAAAGGCGTTTCTTTTTCTACACTTAGCGTATTTGGTCCATTTATATGTAAACGATTTAAAGCTTCTTGATTAGACAATCCTTCTAAATTAGATGAAACATTACTTAACACTTGCTCAATACTTTGTTGATAAAATTCTTTCATAGTCATTTCCTTTCAAAAAAAGAGACTTACGTATGCGCCGCATACATAAGTCTCACTGTTTAAGATAAGACCAGAACTTTCATTCGATTGGTGATCTTATCGCAATTGCTTGCTAGTTACTCCCTTATAGGTAAGACTAAGTATACACGCTTTTTTATAAAAAACAAGTCTTTGACTTAAAATTTGTTTCTTGCTTATAAATACTCACTTGATTGTATTGTAACAAAAACCTACTTTTTATGCTTGTTTAAACCTAATTTATAGGTCAATAGTATTTATCTATCATATGTATTTACTTTATGTACTTTTAGTGTTATTGTTATGCTAGAGTATGTATTGGGGTGAACAAATATGAGTATGTCTTTACTAATTATGATACCTGTTATTGCAAGTATCTTTATCTATAAACTACCTTCTAAACTAGGCTTGTGTTTGCTTTGGTTGGTAGAATTATTTTTACTATACCTATCATTTTATTATCTTATTAATACAAGTATCAATCAATCTATCACTGAAATATTAGGTGGTAACGATCCAATCTTATATATCTCACTCATTGGTTCTAGAAATGCTTTTGTATTCATCACACTCACTTCAATCTTTTTACCAATCATTCATCTATACGCCTTAAAGGATTCTTACTATAACCCAAAGTTTAAGATGTTAACGCTGGTATTACAAGGTGTCATTAATGGCTTATTCTTAACAAACGATCTATTTAACTTATTCGTATTATTTGAAGTATCAACTGTTGTCTTAGTTTTACTGGTCATGTTTCAAAAAACAAAGAATTCTATCTTCAACACCTTATACTTTATTGTTATACAAGTTGTATCCATGACATTCTTCTTATTAGGCATTGCATATATCTATAGAATATTTGGTATATTAGCCATTGATGTTATTACTGAAAGAATACATCTTGTGCCACCACAATCTTTAATTATGCCAGCTGCACTAATGTTTACTGGTTTAGGTGTTAAACTTGGTTTCTTCCCAATGTTTTCATGGATAAAACCAACCTATATGTCACCAGCCAATCCGATCGTTGTGCAAGCCATTCAGTCTGGTTTATTCATCAAAGTATCAGCCTTTATATTTTCTAGATTGATCTTTATTTATTCAGGTGTTTCATCATTTCACAACCTTCTACTAGTTATTACTTTATCAACCAGTATCATTGGTATTATCAAAGCCTTATCACAAAAAAACCTTTCTCTCATCTTAGCATTTTCTACTGTATCACAAGTTGGTTTAATAAGTGCAGGTTTTCTATTAAGCGATAAAGCTTATTATGGTTCACTATTACATATGATCAATCATGCTTTTTTCAAAGCTTTACTATTCTTAGCAATAGGATTAGTTACCACTAAATACAAAACAACCAATATTGATGACATACGTGGTGTATTAAAAAATATGCCCATAGTAGGTATCATGATTATTATTGGTATATTATCTGTTACAGGGGCACCCCTATTCAATGGCTATATCTCTAAATACATGATCATGGATACCAATCATATTTTTCTAAATATTGTTTTTCAATTAATTAACTTTGGTACCATTGTTTATTTTATCAGGTTTTCATCTATCTTATTTGGTCAATCACTATTAGATAAGTTTCCTATCTCTTTCAATAAGAAAGCTTCTCTGATAGTGTTAAGTATACTTATTCTTGTATTTGGTTTATTTGGTATACAGATAGTTTCTTACTTATTTGATTATTCATTTACAATATCGATCGCATCTCATATTGAAAAAACAATCATCTATATCATCATGTTGGTTCTAGCTTATTATTTAAACAAACATGTATTATCTTCTAATGATTATTTATATCAACGATTCAATCGTGCTTTATCTTTAAACAATTCCATTGCTTTGATTATCGTATGCTTTATGGTATTCATGATCTTTGGTTTATTCTTTTATGCAATCTAATAGAAAGGATGTCTTCATATGTCAATTTTAGAAATAGCGATGTTATTGGTTTTGTTGTTACTGGGTATCTCTTCTATTATTGCCAATAACGCTAAAATGACCATTATCAGAATATCTGCCTTTGGTTATTGGATGGCACTCATATACCTATATTTTCATGCACCAGATGTTGCATTAGCAGAAGCGGTTATATCTACGTCACTCGCTAGTATACTTTTAGTATTTGCCATTAAACATTATAAAGATGTAATGGAAAAACCAACAAAAAAAGATTTAAAACGCGCCTATGTTTGGACCTTTATATTATTGGTAGGTGGTATCATTATGATCTACTTAACCAATCAAGTCATATATATCGATCAAAAAGAAATTATACTAAGACTCATTGAAGACTTTGAAACCTTCGGTCATCGTGTCTATCCAGTTGCGGCTATATTATTAGATTATCGTGTCTTTGATACTGTCTTTGAAGCATTAATCTTGTTAATAGCAGGAATGGATGTTGCTCATATGATTAAGTTTTCTAGATTAAAACAAGATTTATATTAGAAAGGAAGATATCATGGAATTTATATCAATAGATAGCTTTGCAATAATCCTATTCTTTATTGGACTACTAGGCTTAGTTATAAGAAAAAATATGATGTTTATTGTGGTCTCTACTTCTATTATAGATGCTGCGATTATCTTATTTTTTATTAATTCAAACAATCATTTATTAGAAGGTATACCTGGATACAATCAAATCTTTGAAACATACAATGATCCTGTTCCACATGCACTAATGATTACTTCTGTTGTTATTGGTGTTGCCATTAAAGCAGTCATTCTTATTCTAATACTACAGCATTACAAGTTTCATCAAACCTTAGATTTAGATGAAGGACAACTAATATCAGACCCTATCACTACTGTATAAGATATGAATAGATAACGCTTACATTTATTATTGTAATATACAAATAAAGCAGCCATTTTAATTGGCTGCTTTTACTATTATATTTATTATACTTCTTATACTGATAAGTACTCGATAATCATATCTTCAAATACTTGACACTCTTGATCATATCTAGCTCTATCTACTTTCACACCAACAGTGATATTAGATAAATAACCATATAAAGTTCTATAGA
>Ga0268261_10000844_pt1 | contig 20254 bp, 14 predicted proteins | sample TergutNc150P1_FD_190353 | JGI IMG/M metagenome (GOLD analysis project Ga0268261, IMG submission 190353) | Nasutitermes corniger P1 segment gut microbial community from laboratory colony in Florida, USA - Nc150 P1 (SPAdes) (version 2) | ecosystem: Host-associated > Arthropoda: Insects >...
AAGAGTTGCGGTTTTTTTTTTTTTTTTGCACTGTACAGTTTTCAAATATGACAAATTCAGAACTCAGTTTTTAATTAAACAAGCATTAAGCACATTAGGTGTTAAGTATTTAGGATTACACATGCATTAACGGTGCTCTATGTTGGGATTATAATATAATTATTTATTTATTTACAGTGCACAATTGTGGGCCAAGAAAGTCGGTCACCTGTGCACCACAGAGGAAGCTGGGTTCAGTTGAAGAGAAAATTACAGCTGCCATCAAGAACACTGTTAATTTTGGATATATTTAGTCGTCTGGTTGTATTGCACGGAGTGTTACACGAATATCTGTTCCTTGGTGGTGCAAGTGAAGAAGGTGATGAAAGCAAGCAGGCAGAGGACCACAAGAAAGAAGCTGAAAATTCTGCCACACATGTGAGTCAGTCAGAAAGTAAAACCTATTTGTTTTCATGTATAACAAGATTTTCAGGATGCATGGTTGACTTGTGCCTGTACAACTTCTGTGGGTCATGAATTATCTGACATAACACATTGCTGTCATAATGGTTATTGGAAGCCTGCATGAGGAACATATGGGTTATTAGATTCTTGCTGGAATGTGTGTGGTGTCCATGTGTGCAGCATCTCAGCTTGTGTATATGTGTAAATACATGTTTAGTATTATGTACCTGTGCCATCCTTAGTGACTCGTGTGTGTAGCAAGAATGTCTTAAAATGATTTATGTAATTAACCTTTGATAACTCTGTGAAATGCTATTGACCTACTCTGGAATGAGGCACCTTGCACTGTGTTATTTGCTGAAAAAAGTGCTGTTTCACTGGTTGAGAGAACCAGTACTCTGTGTGCCTGACCCTAGGCACAGAACTCCAGTACATCTCACTACATGAATAATACTACACTACAGTTACATGTGTGGTTGGAAATTAAGTATCATTACATCCAAATGGCTAGTGTAGTGTTCAGGTTTGCACTTCAGCAAGTGATCTCACCAATTGTGTATATGAAAAATATATGATTAGTATTATTTACCTGTGCCATTTTTAGTGACTCGTGTGTGTATATAGCAAGTATGGTTTACAGTAATTTATTTCATGAATCTTTGATAACTGTGTGAAATGGTATTGACATACTCTGGGTTGAGGCACCTTGCACTGTGCTGTTTACAGACAAATGTACTGCCTAACTGGTTGGTAACCAGTACTCTGCAGTGTATTCCCTTGCATCATAAAATGTTTGGTTATGAAGGGATGATTAGTGACATTCTGACAGTGTGTTGATTTCTGATAAGCCTCCCTTTCAGCAGCATTGAAATGATACTTCAGCACACAGTCCTTTAACTGTGTCTATGAATTGTTTAATGTTTAACACATTCACTGCCATTGTCAACCTTAGTCGATTTAATAATTCATGCTTAAAATTGCCAGCATCGACCTTAGTCAATCTAATTTTTTCAATTGCACTCTTTCAGCTTAAATTAGCTGACCTGTCTTTATAGGCGCGAAACTTGTACAGCAGCTTCAGTATATCTATCTGACGCTATATTTATCCCTTTTATAGTTCATTATGCTTACATTGCGATGTAATGAACTCATGTTTATCCTTATGCTCAGAGGCTGAGTTGGCTGTCTCTGGTTGCAGTCTATAAAGAATCTCTTATACGTGAAGTCGTGTATGTGTGATAGTTTATAGTGCTCAGTGCAACATGACATCTAGGAAAAGAAAAAAAAAATTGGATTTAGAACTGAAGAAGAATTAGCTGACGCGATGAATGAAATTGTAAATGACAGTGATTCAGATACAGATAACATTCCCGAATTTTCAAGTAGTGAAGAGGGTGAATCTGAAAGTGCAAATGAGAGTGATAATGAGAGTAACATTTGAATTCCAACTACAGGGTTTTCTAAAAATGATCGTCAACCAAGAATACCACCCTTCATAGGCAATCCAGGCGTGCAATTTGCAGTTGAAAATGAAGCAGATGTGATGAGTTATTTTGACCATTATATTCCTCCTGAACTCATTGAAGTAGTAGCTGACCAGAGCAGACGAATGGGTGTGGCAAAGAAGAAACCTAGATGTGTCATATTTTACAACACTCATATGCACGGTGTTGATGCAGTGGACCAGTAGCTTGCTTACTACCCATTCATTCATAAAACTGTCAAGTGGCCTGAGAAAGTATTTTTCTATATTCTCCGGTGTTGTCTTTTCAACAGTTATGTTACCTTTTCAAAGAATAATCCTAATTCTGCAAATCATTCCTAGATTTCACATCAGATATCACATAAAATCTGATACACACATCAGATGCTGTATCATCACCGTCGTCATCATCTGACGAGTCGCAAGGCTTGAGTAGAACACCTACACCTACTCCAACAAAACGTTCCCCAAAAAATGACCACCCTGGCAGGCGTGACGAAAAACTAAAGTATCACAAACTGGTCCATATTCCACCCACAAAAAATGATAAAACACCAACACGAAATTGACGAGTGTGTGTGCAAAAATTATCAAGAAAGAAACTAGATTTCTCTGTGCGCAGTGTGGTGTTCCTCTGCATCCAGAAGGCTGCTACACACAATATCATACGCTGAAACATTACTGAAGGTTTGTTCTAAATTTCAAGTCTTAATCTCATATAGTTTTCGTGTAATTATTTTTTTTTACTGAAATCATGAACGAAGGGGTTGTGGACCCTTTAAATGGCCGGCATTTTAACGCCCCTGGGTATTTAAATAGCTGGCAGCGAATGTGTTAAGGCAGTAACTGAGGTGTATGTTTATATGTACATTTACAAATCTGAATACAAATGCCTGTGATCAAAAGAAATTAATGTTAAAGATTTTCCTGTCCTACCTCCAATTACTCATTGTAAATATCAGTTTTGTTTCCATGACATTTATTTCACATTGCCAAATATGTTTCAGTAAAGGGTGTTTCAGTTGCTTTTAATGAAATCTTTGTTCACATGGACACACATATATCCAACAGATCGATACGTGCCTCTGCAATGGCAAGAATTCCATGATTTTCTGATTTTATACCAGCAAAGGCATAGGGGTAGAGTAATGAAGTTTATGTTTTACATAATTTGCAGTTAATACTATTTTGTAATACATGTATTAACAACCTACACTCATTTATGTCCAATTCATTAATGTGTGTATTTCCTTGCTGACTACTGCAGCATCATCACTGTCATGTGTTTTATTATTTTCTTTCATGGTTTTTCTATGTTGTTATTACTGTGTCTTATTGTTGCACTCATGTGACTCCATATGTTGCTGTGTAATTTCTGTAACTGTAATTCATTCCTGTAAGATTCTCCTGTGCCTTGGTACTTAGCCTATCACAGTTGTATGTATGTTGCAGTAGTTTGCATCAAAATGTGCCTGTCAATAAACAACATAAGTAAGTGTGGTGGTGAATACAAAATATTATGAAAGGTTGACTTAGTACTTGGCTTAGTGTGGTCCATATCCATGCATTAGAGGATATTTAAACTTGTGTAATAAAATCAGCAAATGCATATGTATGAAATATGTTTCATAATATGTTATTAATTACCAACATATATTCATCACTTTTGTCATCACCATCAGGGTAGCATTACAAGAGTACTAAGAATAGACTAAACTCCAAAAGTGTGTAAGTGGAATTACTCGGTTTGAGACATTCATTATAACAGTGAGTGGTTCCCGATGTTCCACATGGCAGATTATTGTATTCTTTTTACTCTTGTAAAGCTAACCTAGTGATGATCGCAAAGGCGATGGAAACATTTTGGTAATTTATAACGTGATGAAACATATTTTACACACGTGCATTTGCTGATTTTATTACATAAGTGAAATTAGTGGTTGGCCGCTCCACCGACGGATCTACCGCTACTTTCACAGCGGGAGTTACTAAAACGTTTGGCGCTGCGCCCTCACTGTCGCGGCATGGGCGTTTTAGTACTATAGATTATGTATAGATGGTAGTATGGTCTTTGGTAGCCACCCAATATCAGTGGGTTTCTATAAATACTCTGTGATTAAACGATATCCGGTTCCGTTCTTGTGACGTTCAAGGAAGTGGCCATCTTGCAAGAGAGGTTTGATGCGTGTCGGATGTGGAAGATGCGTGATATAACTATTATAATGAAGAAGCGAAGGACTGTTTTCTAAAGCCCAGGCTGTAACTTAACGAAATGGATTGAATGTAATATATTTAGTGTTGTATGGAATTGATCGTTGATCAGCGGCAGTTATTTCATACTGTTTTCTGGCGTGTCAGCTGCAATGTCGATGGAGTTAAACGTCAAGAATTCCAAACGTAATACTGTTAAATATTCTTGCAACACCTCATGATTTTAAAACTAGTAACAGCCTTTTCCAAGTACAGTATTATATATTATATTCTGTAGTAAGCCACTTCGTACAGACATCTTGCCAAGATTGACAGCTGATATTGAACTTCATAGTCCAGTATATAAACATGAAGAAGCTTTTTTCAAAAATCGAAACAAAAATTGACAATACAGCGAAAGAACCCAATAGTTATGTAGGGAAAATTTTCGTTGTTGGAAGAATGACCGTTACAGTTGAAGAAGTTTTAGCAGAAGGTTAGTAATTATGTATTGTGCGTTTTAAGGTACAATTTATGTAAGGATTGCCATATTACTAAGGATTTTATGACATGGTTAGTTTTTCATGCTAATTATGTATTGTAGTTCACTGGATGTGAATGTAAGTTGGTTTAAGCAGCGTTTATGCAGTACACTTTTACTGTACAGTGGATAAAATATGTGATTTAGTATTTGTCATATTACACTCTTCACTCGTCTGCTGTGAGTTGTATGGCACACAGTTCTCATTGTTTAAGTCAGAGAAATATTTTTAATTTATAATTTGTGGCAGAGATTTCTGGTTGAAAGAAACTGAGAACTTACTTGAACTACATGGGCAACCACTAAGTTTATATTATGTCTATTCCATGCAGATATTAAATTTCGGTTTCTTCAGCTTTCATGCCATTGGTGGATTAGTAGGAGGATGGAGGATCTTTTTCGTTTTCTTGTGAACTTTACATGTGAATTTCTGAAGAAATAATTGCCATATCACTTGCAATATTCATGTAATGGAAGGCATTATGAACCAAACACTCAGTACATCAGACTTAATGGCTGTTAGCTGAGAGATGTTGTTACCTAAAAATTGATTCATCACTGTGCACATATAACAGTTCAAAATTTTTTATGCAGTCAACTACATTCCAAAATGTTCCAGTGGTGGCCACCACCATCATCATCAGGGAAGTCCACCTCCTTGAATTGACAAAAATTGTAAAGCCTTTTAAACTTGCAACATTATTGAAATTTGAACAAAAGAGAGAACATTTTACTAGACATGGTGTGCATCTAAATGCCAAAGGTAAAGCATCAGCTGCAAAATGGATAGTTAATTGGGTAAAATCTATCCAGAAAATGGAAAACCAATCAGTTTGGGATGGAAAGCTAATCCTAATGACTGTATTTCTGAGGTAAATGAAGTTAAGCAAGATTGTTTTCCTTTAATTACAAGTTCAAGTAATTATGTAAATAATAATGATTTTGTAAGTAAATTAAACAGTAGAATGTGTGGTACAGTTATGGTAAACATTTGCACTGAAAATCACTGGAGCTGAAAAGGCCCTGTAACTACAGCAGCTGTAAACAAAACATCAGGTAGAATAAGAAAGGCTCTAGTAACTAAGAGTGATGCTTTTTTGTGGTAAAACAGTCTCAGAGGAAATTCCATAGTACAAAAGCTTCCAATGTGGAAAAACTGAGTCATTTTTAAAGATTCGTGACTACGAATGATGAACAATGTATTTCAACTCCAGGCCAGTCTAATGTGAAATCTAGTTCTATATCTAAAAGTTGTTTGCTGAATTATCATCAGAATATCCAAGATATAAAATGGAAATGTGATGAGTTTTAGATTTCTTCTATCCAGTTTTTCCTCACGTAGTGTGTATCACTGAACATCATTCGAATCATTATGAAATGACTCAATTTCAAATTGATAACTGTACTGTTGGTGCAAACTATTGTAGGCATTCATTAAAGAAGGGTGGTGCATGTGTCTTTGTTCATAATAGATTAAGTTTTGTAGGTATTAATTTGAGATAATTTTCTAATGATCAGGACAGAAGCATGTGCAATTAGACTATAATACAGTTCTTATAACATTTGCATCCTAACTATTTATAGGGCACCTACAGGAAATTTTACCTGTTTCATCAAGAAATTAGAGGCAATAGTATGCTCACTTTATACTTTAAATACACAGTCGATTATATGTGGTGATACCAATGTAAATTACCTTGTTCATAACAGTAGGAGAAAGATATTGGATGCTTTATTGTCTTCGTTTAATTTACCCAGCACTGTTTATTTTCCAACTAGGCTTCAGAACAAATCAGCAACAGCAATTGACAATATATTTATTGATACCTCTAAATTTCCAAATTATGCAATGGTTTGTTGTATGTTTTCTTCTGGGTAATTCCCCGGCATCTGAATTTTATATGCCGACGTTTCGGAACACTCTGCCTGTTCCATCTAAATAGGCAAGTAGGTACCTACTTGCCTATGAAGATGGGACAGATAGAGTGTTCTGAAACATCGGCATATAAAATTCAGACGCCGGGGAATTACCCAGAAGAAAACGTACAATATACAGAACACGACGAAAGTTTGAAATCAAGAATGTAATGGCTTGTCTGATCATGATGCGCAACTTATTAAGTTAGGCAATATTGACATAAAAAAATTCAGAACCTGAAGTTTAAAATCATTAGAATAATTGATACATACTCTGTTCTGTACTTCCGATATAAGCGGAGCTTTGAAATATGGAATAGTATTTTTGACAGTAATGATGTAAACTTTATGTTTAATTCATTTCTCAGTATTTACCTAAGAATACTGTACTCTAGTTTTCCTTTAAAATAGTAAACGCTAAAGCCCATAGTCATGCCTGGATCACTTCAGGCATAAGAACCTCTTGTAAACATAAAAGGGGTCTCTTCTTACTCTGTAGGAATAGTAATGATGCAAAATTGGAAAATTATTACAAACCATATTGTAAAATTTTATAAAAAATTACAAAAGACGCTAAAAAATACCATTTCAGTAGACTGATTGAGAATTCAGATAAAAAAATGAAAACTAAATGGGATATTGACAAATTATTAACTGGTAAGAAAAAAAATACTGACATTCATCAGATAAATGTTGATGGTACAATAACTTCCAATGGTCAACTTATCACTAATTCCTTTAATAATTACTTTTTATCAATAATTGGAAATCATGCTCCTGTTGCTAAAAGCAAAAATCCAGTAGATTATATCAAGCGTTCAAAGAACCATTTCCAACAATTAAGTATCAAAATACATCCACTGCTGAAATTAAAAAAATCATTGACTCATTAAAAGCAAAGGATTCTCATGGGTACGATGAGATTTAAGTTAAAATTTTAAAATTGAGCTCCCAGTTTATAAGTTCACCATTAAATTACATCTGCAATAAATTATTGTCATCTGGAATTTTCCCCGGCAAGTTGAAGTATGCAGAGGTTGTACCATTATTTAAGAAAGGTGATAAGAAAGAATGTCTAATTACAGATCTGTATCTTTCTTGACTGCATTTTCTAAGGTATTTGAAAAAGTTATATGTTTAAGACTCTTTCGACATTTAATTGATCATAGTATATTGGTGAATGAATGATTTGGATTTAAAGCAAAATCATCTACAGCAAAACCCACCTTCAATTTAATTAATGGAATATTAGAGGCATTAAATTACTGAAAAAGTTATAGGTGTCATTTTTTGCGACCTGGGAAAGGCTTTTGGTAGTGTCAATTATGATATATTATTATGTAAATTTAACTTCTATGGAATAAGAGGTCCTTTTCATAAGTTAATAAAATCCTATCTTACATATAGATATCAGAGATTTCTAATAGGAAGTAAGTCTTGTTATCACAGTAGGTATTTGGAATGGGGCAAAATTAATCACAGTGTACCCCCAGGATCCATGTTGGGTCCTTTGCTCTTCCTGTTTTATGTAAATGATTTACCGCAAATTGTTCAATACAACTCTAAGCCAACTCTTTTTGCAGATGAAACAAATTTGATTTTCTCTAATTCCAATTACTTAGACTTTAAAACCCACTATTAATAATGTGTTTTCTCAATTAAATAAGTGGTTTGAAGATGATTTCTACTTTCAAATTATGAAAAAACGCAATATGTCCATTTTACTCTCAAAAGTACTGTTTTTTATGAAGCATCTATTGCCTATAATAACAGTTTTATTTCATGTTCTACTAGTACTAAGTTCCTTGGAGTAATTATTGAAAACACATTATCTTGGAAGGCTCATATTGACCATCTCTTACCTAAGCTGTGTATGGCATGTTATAGTGTTAGGACAGTTAAACCTTTCATGTGTCAAGAAAATCAAAAGTCAATATATTATTCCCATTTTCATTCCTTCATGACCTATGGAATAATCTTTTGGGGCAACTCTACACATAGCATCCATGTCTTTCAACTGCAGAAAAGAGTAATCAGAATTATTACCGAATCCAGACCTAGAGACTCTTGTAGACAGTTATTTAAGAAACTGGGGACTTTGCCATTGATGTCACAATACATTTTTCCCTTTCATTATCAATTGTAAATAATAAAGCTTTATTTCAGATGAATTCTGAAATATGTAGTATTAATTTTTCATCAACCACTTGTCAATTTGACAACACACAAAATGGGACTTATTATACTGGTATCAAAAGTTTTCAACTACCTTCCCATTCATATAAAAATTTATCTCACATTGTTAATCAATTTAGGTTGGCCTTACGGGATTTTCTTCGTTTTCATTTATTTTATACTTTATAGAAATGCTTTAATAGCAGCAGTAATTTATGGACCTAAATTATAGTTAAGTATATAGCCTTAGTGAAAACACTACCTTCTAATAGTCTTATATTTTTCTTTTAATTATTGGAAGCATTTTTATAGTATACGAGTACATCTCCTGTGTTGAATAACTCTGTTCTTTATAGACTGCATATATTTTGTAATTATTACATGTTATTCAGTGTTATATTATGAGACAAATTCTACATCCTATAGGTTGATTGACCTTGTGTGGATTAACAGAATGTATAATAGAACTTAACCAAAACACCACTATTATAAGCTGTGTGTCTTATCATGCGCACACAGTCTGATTAACTTCGCATTCTCATCAACAAAGAGTTTGCTGAACCCAGACATACAGCACTCCTGAATGTGCCAAGCACTGTGAAATCCAGAAAGTAGGAGTTGGCACTTGCACAGTACTTGGAAATATCTGTGTGTGTGTGTGTGTGTGTGTGCGCGCACATGCGCACGCGCATGCTTTACATTATGCCAACCACATAGTGCACCAATGCAGAGCAATATCTGTTATTATACTACCGTACAGAATAACGACGAGATCTCATTGCATTTTAAGCCTATGAGACACATTTTTATGAATTACAGTGTCTAGCTTCCTCAAATTCTATTATTTACTTGTGACCTGATGATGGCCTGATGATAAAGGCTGAAACATGTTGTCACCATAAATAATATAAATATCCATAATACTAGTTGTGTTTTGACTTGTGAATATTTACTCCTTACTTGTATACTCCGAACACAACGGGGATGAATCACCTAAAGATTGTTATTCTGAGAGTTTATGTATGCACTGAGGTGAAATTAATCATCACTAAACAGAATGATAGTGGGGTCTATTTATGCAGCATATGTTGAAGGTACATGTTAACAGAATTTGGTTTACCTTCATGGCCTGCATTGTAGAATTTCTGAACAACAGTTATCACATACTGATGCAAACACAGCAGTTCTGTCTCTATTTTATGGTGATGACACAGTCACACCTGTATGTTGTGCAAGTTGTGCCAAAGATTTTGTTGGTGATATCTCCAATCTGGCACCAGTTTCATCCAGTTTTTTACAGTTAACACATGTCATATGCATTCTGTTGCTATCTAAAATAGGATCTGTTGCTGTAAACCTTTTCACTCATTTGTAAATTGTATTTTCTGTGAAGATTTGGCACATTTTTAAATGTTAATCCTAATTTATAATGACACTTCTTCTTAGCTACAATATTTAGTTAACCATACATATTTTTGCACAGTGACTGTGGGTGAGTCAAATGGATGTTGAAACCTCTCCAGTAGGCAGTGTGGTAATGAGCCAGCAAGTGGTTTTTATGTATAGCATAAGCACCCGAGTGGGAAAGGACTAGTGACTGGGGTATTTTAAAATAATGGCACTGTGGAACAATAGCTAATGAAGCATTCAGAATATTTTAATATTTAAGTGCCCAGGAACAGTGGCAGCAGAAGGCAGCATGCAAAATGAAAGGAAAAATTATGAATTCAGGAAGCAAGATTTATACTAGTCCTGACAGTGAATTTTAAATACTGTGCCTGTCTGGTACCAGTCTGGTACCCAGTATCACATTCTGGGAGGCTGTAACTTGTTACTCTTTGATTTTAAAAACAGTGTAGTTTTGTTTGCTTTGCACAACAACAGAAATTGACATATTTAGTTCTGTCATTCTTCTTTCTGTTTGGTACTGTTGTGGGGTGTTGTCTTTAAACCACCAAGGAATAACTTGATTATGAATTGTTTATAATTTGGGTGTGATATCCCAGATATCTCATTCATTTGTGTGTTTGACCACCTGGGGTAAAAGAATTACAGGCATAGGTGATAGATTCTATTGCAAATGAGATATTTTTTCGTTTTCTGAAGTGAAATTGATTGTGTGCACAAATTTTTATTGTGTTTTTGATTTGTTATTTTTTAGGTGGGTTTGCTGTAGTGTTTCTTGTCAAAGCCAACAACAGCGGTGTTCGTTATGCACTGAAACGGATGTATGTTAATAATGAACATGACCTCAATGTCTCCAAACGTGAAATTCAGATAGCGGTGAGTGTGTTTTACTCTTTTGTTTTTAATAGCAGTAGATTAAATTAAACGGCTTCGGTGGTCTAGGGGTTAGCGTGCTGGCCTTTGGTACCCAAGTTCGCGGGTTCAAACCCGGCCAAAGCCGTTGGATTTTTAGGGGCGAAAAAATCCTCAGCACGCCTTCCTGTGGAGGGGAAGTAAAGCTGTCTGTCCCATGTCACAGATTTGCGGCATGTAAAAGATCCCTAGAATTATGTGGAAGTCTGATTCTAGGCCAAATTTGTCGGAACATTTCTCGCCCACAAAGAGTTCCACCTTCTGCTATTAGAGGTCTCTCACGTCGTTGGACATGAAGGCACCTAGCGGAGAAGGTGGGAACGTCTAAAGACAGGGGAAAACAATGGCAACCTACCCCTAAGAACTTGCCCAGGATGCAGTGTTCCAGAGCCATACTGGTCACCTGAGGGGCTCTGGTTCCTGCTAAACCATCCTAAGGGCTGAATACAAATGATGATGATGAGATTAAATTGCATAAAGAATTTGTAAAGGTATGTATTGTTTGCGAGTGATAAATGTATGATCAGAATGTGAACATGTATGCATTTACATCTTGATGCATTCAGTGCCAGTGACGTCTGTTGCCTGGATGTGCACACACTGTAGTAACAGGTACAGCACAAAAGTGCTGTACCCATTCAGCATATTTAATTATTTCTGTGGTGTAGGTTCAGAATATTTAATTATTTCTGTGGTGTATTTGATTACCACTGAAAATTTTCGTATATTGTTACATACTTTGAGAAGCTGTAATATATGTTGTTTGATTGATTGATTGTATGAGCTAGAAGTGGGTGGTTGTATTTTGTTTTTCTGTTTTCCTCCCTTTCCTGTTTTTTTGTCTTGTCTACTCCTCTATTCCCATCCCATACCCTTTTTGAACCAGTTGGTTTAGCCATGGTTGCCTTGTCAGTATGAAACCAGCATTTGAGTACATTGCAGTAAGTGTGTTACCTAATCATATTTGCCATTACATTCAGTTGTGACTCAACTTCAGCTTCATGTGTAATTTTACTTGTGTTGATCTTTTAGTATAGAATTCCATAAACAGATGTCTTGTTTTAGTGTATTTTATCTTTTATTGAGTATGTCTGGTATGGGTGCCAGGATACATGAGAGTTAATGGCAGTGAAATAGCTGACCAAATAGCCAGGAAGGGCTTGTCACATTCAATTATAGGACCCGAGCCTGCAACTGGCTGCGCAAATGGTTGTAAACGGTTGTAGTGCAAGTATCACTATAACGTTGACTCTTACATATCCTGTTGTGGAAGGACTAGGGAAAGTTTAATTTTGCGCAAGTTGGAATTGAGTATACATGTGTCAGCTGTATGTGTATTTACAAGGGGAGTCCAGTTGAAATCCATTCTTCACCACGCTGGAACCTGATGGGCTGCAGCATGGCTGCCCCATGACCTGTGTTACTGCCCAGCAGCATTCTTCTGCACCCTTCATTCTGTTTTGCTTTCATTCCAGGGAGGAAAACTTCAGTGCAAATTTGTAGCTGTTACTACTATATTGTAATTTTTGTTTACTTTTTAAAATTGTGTAAGTAAAATACTGCATAACTTGAAATTCCTTAAGTGGGCACCATCTGTAGATAACATTATTTGTGGTAGTACATAAAAGCGTAAGTGCTATGACATGGTTTTATGTACGAGGGTGCTCTGAAAAGTTTACAGCGTAACAATGAAAAATGAATTTATAATTTCAAAATTATTTTCATTTTCAGACATAATCTCCCTTAAGACTAAAACACTTATTCCAATGATGCTCCAGCACCATTATCCTGTTCCTCTAGTGGTTCTTTGTAAGATCTGCAAAATACCCCTCTACCGCTGCAATCGCCTCTTGGTTCGAAGAAAAATGCTGACCAGCGAGGAAGAGTTTTTGTTTTTGGAGGAGACAGAAGTCAGAGGGAGCCAAATCTGGGGAATAGGATGGATGTTCCAACAATTCATAGTGCAGATCCCTTAATTTTCCCATTGCCAAATTACTTTTCTGGGCGGGTGCATTGTCCTGATGAAAGATGATTTTCTTTTGCAAACCAGGTCTTTTCTCACGAATTTTTTCGTCTAGTCCGGTTAAAAGATTAGAATAAAATTCCCTGGTTATTGTTTTACCCTTTTCAAGATAATCAATAAACAAAAAGGCCTTCAGCATCCCAAAACACCGATGCCATGACCTTTCCTGTTGATGGAACTGACCTTGTCTTCTTGGGTCCGAACAACCGGCTTCTGTCCGCTGTTTTGACTGTTGTTTGGATTCTGGTATGTAGTGGTGAATCCAAGTCTCATCCATAGTAATAAATCAACGCACAAAATCAGTTTTATTTTTGTTAAAACACTCCAAGCACTGTTCAGAGATTTTCATGCGAGTGCGTTTGTGATCTGCTGTGAGCAAGTGCGGCACCCTTCTTGCGCAAAGCTTTTTCATATCCAATTCTTTATGCAAAATATATCCTTCACGTTCTTTTGAAATACCTATAGTCTCAGCAATTTCATGCACTTTCGTCCGCCGGTCATCCAATACCATATCGTCCACTTGGTCGATGATTACTGGTATTGTTGCGCTTTTTGGATGTCCCTCACGTGGATCATCTTCAAGGCTGGTACGGCCACAATTGAACCTGGCAGCCCATTTCTTAATTGTTGAAAACGAAGGAGAAGAGTCCCCATAAATGTTTATGAACTTCGGATGAATTTCATTCAGCGTTAAACCTTCTTTTACAAAGAATTTTATAATGGCACAGTACTCAATTTCATCCATTTTAAGGGATACAGACAATACTCCTGCTTCAGACAGCTGTATAAAACAAACTACTTGATAGAATGACTTGCAATTTCACATGGATGCTTATGACAGATGTACCAACTTAGGAAAAAAAAGATTTTGCCAATAGTGTTGCCATCTGTGGTTGAGGCAGAGAACTTTTCAGACCACCCCACATATTTACCTTCGGTTTTGATGGTAAATATTGGATGGCAAGTTTTTGTGTTGCATTGCGTCAGTGTGTAATGTCTTCTCAACTGTCAATTGAAATCATTGGGGTTACAATGACTAACTTGCCAGCCAAAAATTCAAATTTCCAGTGTGTGCACGCACACACGCACACGCGCACACACGCGTAGAGGCTGACAGTGGTATGGTTACATTTCCTTCAGATGTCATTAATACTTCCTTGTTTGTGTTTCCAGAGCAATTTGAGTGGCCACAAGAACATAATTGGGTACGTTGACTCAAGTCTTACTCATGCAGGAAATGGTGTATATGAAGTTCTGTTACTAATGCCATACTGTCGCACTCATGTTCTGCAGATAATGAATGGAAGGTAATGCTGTATTCATCATAGGCATTAATACAGGAGTGACATTACAGAATGTGCCCCCCACCCCCATCCCAACTGAAGTGTCTTGGTAAATGTGAGAGAAACAGTGTTTCCTGAATAGATTTTGTTAGGATGAGAATTTTATTGTTGATGGAACCAGATGTTACGCAGCTTTATAGTTCATATTAAAGTTTAGTGTCCAGTACACTGACGTGCATATTTCTCTGTGTGGTTGTTTATGTTCACACTTCACACTTAACAGTCCATTTGTACGGTAAACTCTTGACTTAGCCTTGAAAAAGACATGGCCATTGGCTTTCAACATGTGGCTGATATTGATAAGATGGTTTTTGTGAAAGAAAACTGATTCCAAAAAAAGACTTTGTCTTTTAAGACCAAATGTATACAGCAAACAGATTCTTTATTCAAAGACACATGCCATTCTAGTTATGCTGCTGCATAAATTTTTGTGTCACTGTCTGTGTAGGAGTTGGGAGAGTGTATTCAGTATAGTGGCTTGGCTGTTGGCTGGACAGTTGAGGAATTGTGGCTTTTGTGCAGGAACAACATTTTTCTTGTCTTGAAAGAGTCCCGACTGGCTCTGGGACCTGTTGAGTGGGTGCCAGAGACTATTTCCCTGGGGGTAAAGTGGCTAGAACAAGAGGATGGCCACACGTCTCCCTCTAATGCAGAGGTTAAGAATGACTGGCAATGTACCTGCATCCCTATATTCCTTCATGGCATGCACAGGGCAGCTTTACCTGTTACTGTGTTTGTAGACTTCGGAGGTGAAGCAAAGCAGGCCTGCTCTGCCCATAGCTTGTGGTAACTCAGTGCCCATGATACAGTGTTACGTTGCCCCTGTAGACATTTGAAATGAGAAATGTCTCTAATCCTTCCCGTAGCAAAATGGAGATACAATGCTGAAGCATTTTTCAGACCTCATGTGTTGTATATTTATGGAGAGGCTCATTACATTACTAATTAACTTTGTAAAATGTGCTGAAAAGAGTGACACCCTAGCTTAGGTAGTGAATGAAATTTTTATGCATTTTTCCTATTGTCAGCGTATTTTTATCGCAAATGATGTGTAGACAAGTACATAACATAAAATTATGCATGTAATTGTATGTACACTTATTCAGTATTAATTCTGTGTATTGAATTTAATGTTGCACGCATGCAGAACAAATTTTGCCAAATGTTCCTGCACCAGAAAAGAGGTTGAGTGGGTCTGAAGTAAGTTATGTGCAAGCCGGAGAGCTGGAATATTGTTTCTAGAAACCTGCCTGTGACATGTCATTAGTAGCTGCCAAGTAGTTTATTTCATATGGTGCGGGCATCCCAGGCTTTGTTGACAACTGAATATGCAAAAGTGATAGAAATTTTGCACTTTCTTGCATATCTGTGTATGTGGTATATTAATTAGTGTGCAGTGTGGGTCTGTGATTGAAATGGGAAGGTTTTGGAGAAAGCATTTTTGAACATAAGATGTATGTGAATAAGCACTGACTGATCTGAAAACTGTTTAAACTTTATCATACGGCATTTACATTCTGTTTTTGTGCTGAGGGTATGGAAGCTTCTCCACCTCGGCCCTTTAAATTGCTGTGCGTGTTTGACAATAAACATGTATAAATTATGAACCGAAGGTGATGTAATAATGAAATAAACTGCACTGTGTTGCGAATAAATCAAAGATATTTCAGTTCAAAGAAAGATTCAGTAGAAATTTCTAATGCCTACATGCCGGATGTTAATTTAAAGTTTTATAATTTTTCCATTTATTTTATTTATATTTTTGTTTCGGGCCTGATGTATGCGCAGGAAATTTCAGCTTCAAGATTTGTGGAGTTGTGCCTTGACATGGTGGTGTCAGAAACACCATCTTACTTCACACACACACATCATACTTTCTCAACACTTCACTATCAAGTTTTCTGTTCACACAACCCTCTATTCACATGCAACACCGTCATGAACCGGGAACGACCTACGTTTGTTGAGTTTTGTTCTAGTATACCAACATGCGTTATATTTTCCAGTATGTTTTTCACGATGGGGATTCGAGAATTTCTACATAGTATTTCCTTACTCTGTCAAGGAAAGAGTAAAACAGATATTTCAGTGGTTGTCTAAAAATGCATAATATGCTATTGCCGAAATATATTATGGTATCGTTTGATGCCCCTGCTCCTTCACTCTCGCTGTCCCAAACCAGTTCAGATATCCGGTTTGGGGACAGGAACCCGGCTCTCTTACGCACAGACATTGCAGACTGCTGGCTCAGAAATGAATATTCGGTCTGGCTTATTTTATTACAAAGTTGGAACAAGTGGTAACGGATAGAAATGCTATATTATTTCATCTGGTTTATAGCTCTACTATTTACAGATCAGTCTGTTTATTGCTATATATCAAACTGCAGTTGGAATTATAAGCCCAGTGGAGTTTGTGAACGAGGCTTCTCACTATCAGTAATAAGTTATGGGAAAATCATGCCCTCACATTGCAGCCAATAATTACCTATATTTACTTGTGTGAGCAAATTTCTGCATGCGGTTAATCTTATTTTTCAAACCGTCCTTCTGTAATGGACCAGAAACTGAAAAGTGTAACACAGGCTGTAGAGAAACCATTTACAATTGGCATTTTATCATATACGGACAGTTGGTGCTTAGTTTCTTTCAGCAGTAATGTATCTTGAGACCATACTCAAAGTCTGTCTCTGTTTTGACTAAGAGAATGAGAGCAGTGTCGTGTGTCATGTACCAAACATGACGTAATTCTTCGCAGCAGGATACACAGCAAGAATATTCCTATACGAATCTCGCCGCCGCCGCACATATATTGCCTGTAACCGCAACCCAAGGCAGAGTGAAAGAGGCTTCACTTTGAAATGAAACGGTCAAAGTACCCTGCGCAGCTCATTTCTTCAGAAGGAAATGAGTCAGTTGTTTGGCATAAAAACAAACTGATGAGGTTTCTAAGTTTATAGGGTGCCTAGAAAATTGCTATTCATGAGGTGCATAAGTACATAATTTGGTAAAGAAGCCGGAGCATGAATCTGACCACAAACCATTTTATAATGTGGACATAACAAGTGGGGCTGTAATTCTAAGCCTGTAGATGAGTGTACTGAGCATTTAAATGGCCGCAGCACACCAGATACAGTGTGTTCGTCACCAGGCCCAGCATGTACGAAGGATAAAGGTTAATAAAAGTTTTAGCCACAAATTAGGTGTGCATTTTTTTGTATAGATACATTGGTCCAGAATAGACATAATAAATGTGCAAGGGTGGATAAGAAATGTTTACAAGTAAAAGTTTTCAAGATGCTGGACCCTGAGATTTCAAATGCTGTTAATACATATAGGACTCTTCAGTTCATGGTAATGTTATTTGAGGCATATTTGCAGGAGCACAGCTGTGGCAGTTCAACATGGTAACCCACTTGGAAAACTTGTATTGCTTAGAAGTCTGTAGAGTAATGCACTTCTTGTTGTCATTGAAAGAATTGGCAGTCATTATTCATCAATAGCTTGTGGAACCATATGGCAGTGATGTGATGTCCAGGCCACATGTTCCCAAATGTTGCTACCTGCTTGCATCTGGCAGGGACAGTGTGGCGGGCAGTAATCAGATTGGTGAATGTAGTACTGTGATGGAAGTCAACACCATACATGTCAAAGAACTCTTTTCCAGATGGACAAATGTGTAATTTTGCAGCGTACGGTATCTCACGTTGGTTTTTCCTATGGCACTGTGTGGCATGTTGTGGTGGACATGTTGGGGATGCCTTGTGTGTTAACAGATGACAACAAAGTGACAAGAATGATGGCCTGTCAGTTTCCTGCCACATTACACAGTAGAAGGAAGCAACTGTATGTGTGTCAAGCTGTTAATGGAGATGAGACACATGGATTGATCATTTCACTCCCACCAGTAAGCAATTAACCATGAAGTGGAAACACTCCCAGCTCACCCAGGAGGAAGAATTTAAAAGGGACACCACATTTTGATATACGTATTACCTGGCGATGGCCCATTTCAGCTGATACATAAACAGATTCCCCATATATATAATAAACGTTTTTAGTTGCGATAAATGGTGCCTTGCTTATCATCTGACACCATCTGCTCTCAAAGTGCAGGCCACTTTCTGCTGGGACTTGGAGTGTTGTTAGCGGACATCCTGGAACATCAGTGTATAGCTAATGGTGACGTACTGTGTCACACTGAAATTCTTGAAAGAGGTCGTCAGAAGGAAATGCCCCTGTCTTAGCAATGGTGCTGTTCTACATGATAATGCCCAACCTCATGCACACACAGTACAGCAGACTTGGAGCCTGGTTTTGAAAATTTGGACCATCCTCTATGCAGTCTGCCTTTGGCACCTAGCAATTTGCATCTTGTTCCCTTTCTCAAAGGAGCAGTTGTCAGAGCACCACTTCACCTGCAATGAAGATGTCAAGCCCACTACCATCACGCAGCTGACGCAACAGCAACATGTGGTTTGTGTGTCCAGGATACACATATTTATCACATTCTGTGACAGGTGCCTAAGCCATCAAGCGAGACTGTTGAAAATAGTTTAACAGTAACACCTTCAATGTGTATTGTCAGTTTTCTTTGTTAAAATGTTACCTTTGTTTTTATAGGAACTGTAAACTTACTTTCTGATCCATTTTTGTATGTATATGAAGTGATGAGCATTGCAATTTTCCACACATTCTCTGCATTGTTTTCTTGAAGTGCATGTGTTGAAGACACAAGGAGAAGATGGTGTTTGTCCACGTAGCAGCAAATTTGATACATTTGGTACTGGCGGCTGTACACTGAATATTACAGGGTGAATTTAATTTTGTTCTTTATTGGTCCAAATAACTTTAATTAATTTCCAGTCTGATTTAGATTTTTCTTCAAAAGCAATCCATTGTGTATGACATGACAGTATGGTTCAGTAAGGTCTGGAACTTAACTGTAAACATTATGCTAGGTTGTGAGTGTTTGGCACATTGCAAGGAATATTAATTTCTCACGCTGTGGAGAATATATGTAAAATGTATTTGACTTACCAGCACTTGATTTGTATGTGCAAAAAAAAACATAAAAATTAATCAAGTATGCCACATTGGAAATGTTGTTTTGGGAAAATATGTATATAGTATGTATTTGTCTCTCATGATTAGTTTCAATCCCTTCTCCTTCTGATTTATATTTTCAGATTGCAGTCTCGCTTTAGTGAGACTGAAGTTTTGCAAATATTCTGTGATATATGTGAGGCTGTATCCCGGTTACATCACTGTCAAACTCCAATAATTCATAGGGATTTGAAGGTAACTGTCGTATGTAACATATTCTTTGTACCTTTGTACCTGAACCATCAAGCTCTTTACAGAAGTAACGTGCTGTCATATGTATTCTTTACATGATCATACAGTCTGACAGATTTTATTAGATTTTCAGAGTAGGCCAGTAGTCATGTAGCATGTCTAGTAGTGTTTGTGTGATATCCAGTGTGAAACTGATAATCATGCTGCCCTATCCATCAAAATGCTAAGTTTCCTGTCATATAAATTTTTTCTTCATTTGTAGGGACAATTTTACCATAACTTACATGTTTAGTTTGGTTTTCACTTGGTCCTGATGCTCAACATACCAGGTTTTCATAGGCTTGAACAGCTCAGAGAATCCTTTGAACGGCAAATCTGATTCTGTATGGCAGTAGTTCCCTGCACCAAGTTCAGAATTTATCTTCGTTTCCTACTTAAAAACTCAATTTAAATGTGTGCGCACACACACACACACACACACACACACACACACACACACACACACACACACACACGCGCGCG
>Ga0268261_10000845_pt1 | contig 20252 bp, 9 predicted proteins | sample TergutNc150P1_FD_190353 | JGI IMG/M metagenome (GOLD analysis project Ga0268261, IMG submission 190353) | Nasutitermes corniger P1 segment gut microbial community from laboratory colony in Florida, USA - Nc150 P1 (SPAdes) (version 2) | ecosystem: Host-associated > Arthropoda: Insects > Digestive...
GAGAGAGAGAGAGAGAGAGAGAGAGAGAGAGAGAGACCACAGTGTAGGTGGAAGGATAATAAAACGGATCTCACAAGGAAAATTTTGCGGGAGTGTAGAAGGGATGGAAGAGGCTCAGGATACAGTCCACTGACAGGTTTCTGTCAGGATGGTTATGACCCCACAGGTTCTATAAAAAGTACTTCTCAACAAGCTGAATGGACTATAAGCTTTTTTAAAGAGAACTCTGACCCATGCAGGTGATTAGCTATATAACCACAGAGAACAGACAAGAAATCACTGTTTCTACTCCAAGGGTCTGCTCCTTGTTTAATGTGTTTCTTGTACTGAAGTTCATGATTTAAGGCACATAATCCTTACCAACAAGAAACCAAAGACTTATGCATGAACAAACAGGCTTCAAAGAGCCTTTCATTTACAATATAACCAGCACACTAATATCACTGACGTTCAGTATGATGTATTAGTCACTTGTTCATGCAACCTGAGTGTATGCGTGTGCATGTGTGTACATATTATTTGTTTTGGTGTAACAAACCTGTGTTTGCAATAAAACAGTGAATCACAAATAAGGCAGAGTACAGCACCATCACTTACACAACACTAAAAGGTGTACACCTAATTGTGATAACATGATCCACTACATTATTTCAATTATGCTTCCATAGATAAGAAAGTCATGAAAAATAGATATGTTTTGGTTGTTGAACAGCTCGGCCAGTCCTGCGTAACTTTTCAACCTGAACTGAGGCAATGTCCAGTTTACTTTCCGGTGGTTTTATAACTTCTAGATCTGAGGCTCAAAATTAAGAAGCAATTCAACCACCATTTTATCATCAATATAAACAATGCTGTCATGCCCTTTTACCTGAAATATTGCTGGTGCCAGTTTTCCACCAAGGGTTTCCTCCTTGCGTTTCGGTGGAGTTTTACTTAGGATAAGGGATGTAATTTGCAGTAACACTACTAGAAGTTGCTCCCTATCAAATAAATTAAAGCACTTGATAGACATCAGTTTGAATTCATTGCAATTTTCATGTGGAAGGAAAAAATAATCTGTAATGTTATGAAATGGAACAATTAAGAACAGAGTGGAAAAATGCATACTTACAGCAGTCTCAGACATTCTACACTATGAAATCAAAAACCTATCACATTTGTCAAAAACAATGCATGTAAAGCATTGCCTACCAGTTGGCTGGGTGTAGTATGGTCCACATAAAAGCAACATTTTAGTATAAGTTACTCCTCCTGAATAAAAATCATGGTTGTAGCTGATATTTTCAGTACATCCCTGCCATCTACTGGCAAAACCACCAAATTGCATGGTCTCATCATTACATCACACAATAACAATCATTAGCATGTCAGACTTTAGAAATCCAGGGAATTACTGAAAATGTGTTAGGGCTGAAATGTGATAAAAGCAAACTGTACACATGTTTACACACACACAGCAAAAAGCATATCACAAGTATCTATAATTTTAACCTCAAAATTTAGTCTGCAGAATATGCAGTCATGCCATCCCAAATCTGTATTGTCTTCACAACTTTGGTAAAGATTTCTCAGAAAATTTCAACAAAAGGTAATAAATAACTCAAGATGGACAGACAGGGACAGCCAGTTATCCTACACTCGTCAGTTTAGATAACAGAACACTTGGTCTGTAAAATTTCCGCATTAGAACACTTCAAATTATTCAAAATTGCATTAATTTGGCATACAAAGCACGACAGTCTATAAACAGCCATCAACTTACCAGGTCTTGGACTCCATGCGGGTGTGCATCACCATGTAACGATAGATGTTAAGAACTCGTTTACATGTATCCACCTGCTCCTCCAGCAACAGGGGGTACTCTGGACTAACTTCCAGCATGAACACATTTGCTGCATGAGTTATGAACACTTGCAGTACATTCTGTTGGACCAAGAGAAACATCCTCATTAACCTTTATGAGCCACATATAGTAGTACTATGACCACATGCCTGTAGTGTAAATGGTTGAATGGTTGAACTGCAACACTAGAACACCCTCTTATTTCAAGCAAGCCTAATTTTCCCCACTGCTGTATACACACTTCTCTAATGACCTCCTGCTCTGACACATTTTTACGAGGAAGAGTCAAATGAAAACCTTAAAAGTGCAATAAAAATTCGAAACACAGCTCGATTGTCTTGTAAGTTGACAACAGCAATACTCATGGGTTGAAGAGTGGCTGACAGGTGGCAGTACGATGCAGGGACGCAATACGACGGCACAGTAGTAGTGTAAAGATGGCGGCCCCGCTTGAAACATGCAACAAAGAAGAACAGCAGTCTGTCACCTGTTTTTTAAGTCGTGAAAGGGTGAAACCCATCGAAATTCACATCGACAAATGAAAGTTCAGTATGGTGATGCATGTCTGTCACTACAGCAAGTGTACGAGTGGACTAGGAAGTTCATGAACGGCATTAGTTCTGTAACAGACTCTCCTCGACCTGGTCAGACACACCGAGTAGTGACACCAGAGGCCATTGCAGCAGTTGAAGCCATCGTGAAGGAAAATCGCCGCGTAACAGTGAATGAATAGCCGCACATCTGGATATGAGTCATGGATCAGCACGCCATATCGTCCATGATGTTCTGCAGTTCCATAAAGTGTCTGCAAGGTGGGTGCCATGCCACCTGGCTGCAGAATTGAAAGAACGACTTGTTGATGCCTGCCAGGAACTTCTGAAATGCTTTGAAGCGGAAGGTGATGGCTCTCTAGGAAGAACTGTTATGGGAGATGAAACCTGGGTCCACTACCACCAGCCGGAAACCAAGAGAGCGAGCAAGGAATAGCGCCATACCTCCTCACCAAAACCGAAAAAATTCTGCACACAACCATCTGTGGGAAAGGTTATGCTGATTCTCTCTTGGGATAAAACAGGTGTAATTTTGGAGAACTACATGTCCAGGGGGAACAATGTGACCAGTACAATGTATGCAGATCTAAAGAATCACCTGTGTCCTGCAATCAAGTCCAAACTACATGGACGTCTGAGTACAGGTGTTTTGCTCCAACATGACAATGCTCAGCCCCACACTGCCCGTTCAACTGTTGCAAGAATCCAAGATCTGTCCTTCGAGTGTCTTCCACATCCGCCATACTCGCCAGACCTTGCCCCCCAGTGACTTTCATGTCTTTGGACCGCTCAAAGAGGCAATGGGAGACAAGTCTTTCAGGTCCGATGAAGAGGTGCAGCAGACAGTGCAAGAGTGGCTGCACTCTCAGCCAAAAGAATTTTTTCTAGAGGTATGTATGCACTTCCAAAGCGCTGGAACACTTGCATGGAATGCAATGGAGGCTACATAAAAAAATGAGGTCATTGTGTACCTTTGTGTTCAATAAATTACGAGATAAAAAATATTTAAGATTTTCATTTGACTCACCCTCATAGCTTGAAAGGATAAGGTTTCAGTCACATCTTGTCTGCACAATCAACTGTTAATATACTGTCCATTCTCTTCAAGATCTCAACAGCTCTGAGATAATAGTATCTCAAGCAGTCAAATTAAAATCAAGACTAAATTAAAAGTTTCTATATGTCACAACATGTTCAAACTCATTACACTCTGTGACACTAATATTTAAGTATGCTCACTGCCTGCATACAGTACATTCTCCGCCAAACCAAAATGCATATATTCCTCTGCACATACACTTGCATACATTTGACACCTGGTATCTAATTCTTACTAAATCAAACACAGACTTTCCTTTAGCTCATTTCAATGGCCATGGTCCCATTACCTTACATTTCCCTTATGGCCATTCCACTTATTAATTTACAGACCTTCATAGAAATTTTAAAGCACAAATTCAATGAACATTTTAAGCATATTTTTATACATACTGTAATATCAAGAACACCATGGACTTCACTGAGGAACCAGTATCAGTAATAAGGAACAAACCTGCAAACCAGCTCGGACAAGGAGGTTTTCTCTATGAATTGCTCCTAAGTATGAGTCATTCCTGAGTCTAGTTCCACGACATGATTCTGACGCTTCGCTGCCCTGCAAAACAAGATGACTCTGTATTGATATGACAAAAGAAATATTTAAAACCAGCAAGTACGAAATGTACATTTAGATTCACACTTGGCTGTTCACTAACGAAAAATGAGCATCAAGTGCCCACTGGACAAGAGGTATGGCGTGCCCAAGTCAGTTCAAAGTGGCAAACAGAAGAATCCCTGCTGCTGCCAGGAATCAAGCCGTATACCGAGCAGTTAGTCTACTGGCTGAGCTATTCCAGCACATTAACTTGTGTAACATACTATTCAGAACTTACCCATGTTCCACAACCAGATGGATCCCAAATCCAGTTAAATGCCATTAGGACATTACAATAAACCCCAATACCCTGGGGGACACAAATTATTAACAAATCATGTGACAATATTAGAAGCTTCATGTCTTCTAGGATATAACGCTTTTTTGTTTCATGAATTTTATCAACATTTCACAAAAGCGTGCTACCTCCATCTTCAGGTTCCATGTACAAAAAGAGTATCTGCCCAAAACACTGGTTACTGTTTACTAGTCAATACAGCACTACATCCCAGGGGATTCAAATCTGACTCAAGATTGCTGTGAGAACCTCATAACTCACAAACATTAGAAACTTCAACATTCCTTGAGGTAAACAAAGAAAGCAGGTAATTATTCAAATAATCAAATTAAAAAATGTATATCTCAGCACAAATGGTACAGGAATGACACTTCCCCATTAGATGCTCTCAAAATGCATGTGAGGGAAACAGTGTCCTCATGAAATTTCAAGCTAAAAGGAAATATGTTTCTGTAAATCTCATACAATTATGTCTTTAAACATGTCCTTTGTCAAACCTCAACCTTGTCACCTGGATATATTCTGAATAAAAGTTTAAATTTCTTGTAGCAAAAGAAAATAGTCATTATGAATTCTTTGCATAATGTGCAAATGCACACATGGCAGGTCATGTCTATCCATCTGTCCATCCATCCATTTTACAAGTCAAGATCAGCTAAGTAGATGTTCATTACATTTCATGTGAACACTATGATACTGTACAGGATACCTCAAAGGTTTTACTGTAATACAACTGGTAATGTGTGGCACACACACAAACCACAGGATGGTGCAACACTAGCACTACCCACTTTAGGATCCCCTAGTGACATTTGGCAATAAGTCTTCAAAAAAAGGTCCTACTTTTATCACTTCTGATACTGGGACAGCATAGCAACTAATCATATCTCCAATATGTGTAGGAACAACAGTAACACTAGCCAAAGTAATCAAAGTAACAAATTTCTAAGCTGAAACGAATACATGTCAACACCTATATTTTGGCAGAATGCAGATGGTATTGTATATAGTGCACTTACAGTATTAGACTACGCTATAGAAAACACACCTAGCAAGTGCAGGGTCAGTGACAAGAGGTGCTGTGATAAAAAAGGAGCATCAAGAATGTGAAGGTGGAAAGAACAGACACAAAAACTGTATTAACTCTGGCATGGACTTCACCTTTCCAACTCACATCATCTACTATAAATTTGAGTTGTGTTTTGATTCCAAACTAATATCTGAGACACTTTAAAACATAATGCAGTATTCTGACTTTTGCTTCACATTCTGTAAATTTCACTTATTTTACTGTCTTGTTGTGGAAAATGGAAAACCAAATGAGCAAAGTTATACTGAAGTTAACACATCTGGTAAAAAATGAGTTAATCTACAACCACAAAATGCTACTAATATTTTAGTGTACATCTCTGTAGAGACAGCAATATAGAATTACATTACTTGTAACATTACTGAAGTTGACATATGGATAAAAAAAAATGACAGTACCTCCATGGATGAATACTCATAGGAAGGTGGACCACTCCTGTAGTTTTCTTCTTTCTGACTTTCCAGAGGCTCCAGCATAAAGGGTGGCAGTTCTGGAACCTGAACAACACACCATACTTAGTCAGTTCCATACAATGCTACAGAGTCAGCAAATGTGCAGCAAGTGGAAAAAATTTCAGCATAACAACTGGGAATTGTTAACAACAAATAAATTCACTTGAATGTGCACAAAATAAGCCAGTATCCCCAACTGTCAATGCAACCATCAAAAGCCCAAAAAAATCCAATATGCCTTGCAGTCCACTTGCCAGACTATTTCAATCTGCAACATAATTCATATTTCTGCATCTGATCACTTTCTTACATGGCTTTACCCTTCCTACCTAAAAGCAGGGGTGTGAAAATCATGAAGAGGAATAAATTATGTAACTAAACACAACCATTCACACATAATCTTCACTATAAAGCATCTGCTTGTAAGCCAAAACACCAACTGAATAATTGCTCATTACTGCCACATAATGCAAGGGATGTCTGGTGTTTGGTGGGTGCAACAGTTTAGAGTTGGTGTGGAAGTTTTAACTTATGGAATATGTGATTTTCATTCTGCAGGTAAAAGTAAAGTTGTCTCTGGGCACACCATAAGGGCATACAGGAGAAGCCAATTGACTAGTTAGCATACTAAGCTACATGAGGCACTTAGTGCTGCTGGGATATGAGTGTTAGTAGTTGGTCATTACAGTTTTTTTAAGTAAAAGAGACGTGATATGAACAAATATTTACTGACAAGAGCACTAACTGCTAGTCTTCCACTCTGCTACACATTTTAACTCACAGCTGCTATTACTACTTATTTTACCATATTTACCCAAATGCCAGATGACTCTAATCTAAGACCACATGACTGCCAAGGGAAAATGTATTTATCCAAATCTAAGACAATCTCCTGAAAATAATACGTCTGCTAAGAAAATTATTTCACTATTAATTGCATACACTCAATACACAAGGCGTGTCAGATTCTATCTACCTTTACCAATCAGTATCACTGTCTCCATTTTCACAGTCAGTGCCTTAATTTTCCTCACACTAAATTCTAACATTCCCATCCTCATTTAATATAAGCCAACAAAATGCACATCTGTTAAACTAATATTTTAATTTTTACAATATCTTCTACATGTTTGGAACCCAAGGGTTCATCTTCAGGAAGACAGTTGTATGTACAGGTATGATATAATTTGTTTACATGCTGAAATTGCAATACAACTGTCTTCTTGAAGATGAAACCTTGGGTTTGAAACATGTAGAAGACATCGTAAAAATTAAAATAATAGTTAAATAAAGGTGTATTTTGTTGGTTTATATTATATTATATTACTGCCATTCCACGACATATCGTCATCAGTCCCATTCGTTGCATTGGACATACAACACTTCTTACACCCCTTCTCAATCATTTCTGGTGAAAGGCACTGCCATTCCATTTTGTTCCACACTGACTAAACAACACATGTATGCTTCTGGGTTTATCAACTTACTCAAACCCATGAACATTGACAGTTTTCTCCACAGATGGTGTTAGTGGTGTTGAGAAATTAAATACACGTGTTCTAGCTTTGTGTGTTGTGTCTGTGGTCTGGTCAGTGTGAGTTCATGGTCCTTTGTATGGTTTTTAATTTCTGGATTGGTCCTTTTTTTTCCTGAGCCTTGTAGTTAATTTTTAATCTTTCAACAGCCATTTTCCTGTTACTACCCTTGGACTAGATCAGTTTGCAGGTGCATATCTTAACAAGTCAACTGTTTATGTGGTGCCCAGTAACTGAGAATAGATTGATCCAAGGGTACAACAGGTTAGGTGCTTCTTTGCCTGAAAATGGAAACACAGCCGGCTCCATGGTTCTTTAAAAACTTAGATGATGGACAAAGCATCCCCAACCCCCCCACCCCAAAAAAAATTGTGCCAGTTAATTTCAGGCATGCTCTGTTCTCTCTTTTGGATTTCTTGACCTTTGAAGATGGGGCCGATAGATTTTCCTAAAACACTGGTCACAAATTACCACTTTATGCTGCGTAATATCTCAGAAGAGCAGAGATCTCACATTACAATTTGGCAATGCAGGCCTTGGTTTGGCTCCACATGGTCCAGTTCAGAGCAGTCTGGTTCAGCGTGATCCAGTTTGGCACTTCATACACAAATTTAAGACAACCTCACATACTTACTTCATCTTGCATTCAAGTAAACAGGGTATTATTATGAAAAAATTTTAACATTTGTGTGATTACAAAATGTAGTCTCTTCTTTTGGGAGAATATATAATCAGGCAGTCTACAACGGGATGCGTATGTTGATTCAGTAGTGAAACAAGCAATGCACATACATTTCATGGTCGAAACATCTGACAAAGTGGCACTTCAAAGGCTGAGAAAAAACTAAAGGAAAATATTAGGACAAGTCTTTTGTACATACATTGCAAGGACTGAAAAGTGGGTTTTGGTACTGTCAGCACTGAACATTCAGGATATATTAACAGTTGTTGAGATCCAGCTCATTAAAATCCCTCTGGACAAACCCTTACATTTCTTACGTTTCTATTACTTACATTCATTTGAATCCAATCCTTGTATACAGCAATGGCTTTTCGGATTGCAGGGGAATGCGTGAAGTTAAGAAGAAATGCCTGCCTGTATACCTCATGAACAAAGTTGACATTATCACGACTACTGTACAGAACTTCACGGACTAAATGCATTGCAGCTGCATATGGATCCTCACTGAAATTCAATTACAGCACAATTAAACTCCAATTATCATGTAATTTTTATATTATGCCGGAATTCATCCCGTTGTGCTGTGCCATACTAGTAGTAATTTATATACTGCCAACAAATACAACAAACAAAAAATTCGTTGTGTTTGGTGGCAATATATAAAATACCACTAATATGTCATTTTTATGCTATAATTTTAAGGTACAAGTTTAAGTTCTCCCTGTATCATTTCCCAACTTTAGCTACCAAAAACAAAATATTATTACTGTCAATGTTCTGGACTGTTATAATGCAAACAAATAAAGATCAAAGTTACATATGTGCAGGACCGCAGTCACAAAAATCACACTGCCCGAACATAATAAAGTTTAAATTGTTTTGCCATCACTGGATCTTGGGACAACACAAATGTCTATTCTTAAAACACTAAAATACAAGCAAAAAAGCAACAAAGATGTACAGTTAATCAATATAGCTGTTTCATAAAAATTTTTAGTCAGAATATGCTGGTAAAATACATGTCTTGAGCTTGCTGAGAAATTACACATGAAACCACATCTGTACTCATCAGCTCAGCAATAATTCTGACAACTAATATACAATGAATCAAGGCAGGCAGAATGCAAATGACACAGATGCACACGGAGAGCCATAGACCAGCAGGAACAGGTGAACTTGACAGAAGTAGAACCTTGACATGACGCTGAATGCATGTTTAGCAATAGAGGAGCTAAACAAATGACACTTACATAACGAATGGTTGTGGTGGACTGGTGTGGTGGCAGGAGGTAACTATGACATTAGGTAGTATAACATTAAAAACATAAATTTACTGCAGCAACAGCTCCTTACCTAAGTGAATGGTTTCCACCTTCTGACTGTGAGAATACAGAGGAATGATTTGAATCTGAAGCAGGTGAGACTGCATCATGATTGGATCCAGCCTGACTAACACTTACGCGACGCAGCTCTGTACCAGGGGAATGATCTGTGTCTTCACTGGGAGTTACACTACTGAAACATAAATAAAAACGTCAGGCAGACTACAGACACTGAATTGTGGGCAGAACTCAAAAAGTTTATATTCCCACTGCACAGACTAGACAGTCCTATAAATCCTGTGTTGTTAAAGTCTGGGTAATTGAGTCCATAGTTTAGCATACTGCACACATATGCCTATCATCATGCAAGTGAATTCTAGTTGCATCAGAACTTCTGCTGCTTTCAGGTGTAAATAATATGGGTTATTAAACATTTTTTGCAAAGCACGCAAGAAAAGAACTCAGATACGGATGGCCTCATTTATCCATTTTTCCGTCTTGTTCAGCTATCCATATGTCTCTCTGTTGGTCCACATGATTCAACTCAAGAGCTGATAAAATTTAGTATTAATATTATGCCACTGAAGGCCATCTGAAATTCACTGCACGCACAACTGTCAAGAAACACCATCACATTTCAAACGAAAACTGAGAACAACATTATAGATTGCACCATACGAAATTCCACATACACTGGCTTATTCATCATCATCATCTACCTTGTCAGTACTAAAAGTATCCTAATTTAATCCTTATACAGTATGTATCATTTACAGCATATGTCAACTGTTTACCACCATTCTCTGCATCTTGGAAGATAATAATAGCATGTAAGCCCAAACATGAATGTTGGATAAGTTGCTTTCCTCCTCCTTTCTCCCATCAGAGAATCACTAGGACTATGTCAACAGTGAATACTATTGAAATCACTAAGCAACAATTCAGATACATTTTACTTCAATAAAAGCCTTTTTATTCCAGTATATGATATGCAGTATGCTCATAACAGATGAAACCGTAATAATTAGGCTTCGGATTATATGCATTCTGCACATTGCATATGTAAAATAAAACAACACTTTAACTTTCAATATGGCCAATCCTACAAATAATGAAAAGCATATTTATAAGTTTTTCATTATTTGTAGGATTGACCCTACTGGTAGTTTAAATGAAGTTTTATTTTACATATGCAATATGCCAAATGAGTATAATCTTATGCCTAGTAAAAATGTCACTATGTAAAATTCCAGAACATTTGATTTTCTCCCATGAAGTCAACAGTGAAAAATGAGTAGGAAAGCAGAGTTAAGCATGGCCTTCTGCCTCTAACAATCAACTTACAAGTGGTATCACTGGATATGTAACCTTCATACACCTTCACAGTAACCATCACGACAAAACATGATCCGAAGGTCACAACAATGGTGAAAACCATGCAACATTAAGTGTAAAATTTAACTGTTCCCCAAACTGCAGTGTAGATATCCTGAGTAGGCACAATTAGTATAAAATAAAGGGAAGACTAAAGACTAAATATCATTCAAACAGGCCAATCTTCAAAGGAACCAACAGATTTTGGAATGCGTAAATACTTCATGGCAACTGAAAGACAAACAGTTGTGACCAATTTTAGTACAGATCTGTCCCACTTCTAAAACAATGTACATAAATCACCAGTTAAATGATGTATCTTTCTATATATTATCCTATTTGGTTCTCCTAAGAATAAAACTCAACCAGAAAACTAAGCAACTTCAAAATTTCACCACATAAAAATCGGGACATATTAAAATCCAGTTGAGGCTACATACCTATTTGATTGTGTATGCATAAATGGTACATCCCCTTTCTTTGTAAAGTGGGTAAAGGTGGCAACCCATTTAATTACTACTACTCTACAGATAACAAATGGGTCTTGTCGTTTCCGACCGTCAGGTGTATCACTAGGTCCAGGAGAACCCTTCCTCAGTACAGGGAGATCTACAGAGTAGAAACATTTATTAATTCAGTGTACAATATTTTCAACATACATCCAGCACTGCTGGTCTCTTGCTTTCTCTCAAGTATAACAGACCATATCGTCAACTTATGAAGGGCAAAGTGGAACATACAGATAACTTTCATGCAAAATGACAACATCTTCCACTCATATCATTAACAGTATATTTAACAGAACACTTTTCCTATGAAGTCAGACTTTCTGGGACAGCTCACTCAGATTATATTACCCATGGGGAATCAGGGTTTTATTTCTGACAGAAACAAGAGAGTTCCTCTTCCCAATAAATTCTGACTGGCTCCGAGACCCATTCAGCTCCTTATTCAGTAGGTGCTGACAGACCTTTCCCCACAGGGAAAGCAGCCACAGTGTGAGGATGACTCATCACCTCAAGTGCTGAGGTTATGAATGTGTGAAATCATATACCTCCACTTCCACATACACCTACACACTGAGACCCCTAATTAAACATGGACAACTTTGCCATTACCTCCCTGAAGTTGTCATGCTTCCCTCCTAGTGTGAAGGTATAAAATAGATAAAGTTTTCTCTGTCCATGCCATGAACGTAGAGGTACAGCTCCACTCATTCTTAACCTTGGCACTAGATGGGGATGAGTTGTCAAATTCACACCCTAGCTGCTTTAGTTCTAGAAAAGAACCCTGGCACACAATGAAGAGGAGACTTGGTGGGGCCCCAGATTCCCTTCTAGTGTACTTCTCTCATTCTCTTCTACTCATCATGAAAATGTACCATGACTCATGATATACTAAATTAAGGTATTACAAATCCATTATTTAACTGTAAGTGTTTCTAAGAAGTGTAAAACGTGTAAAATTATCAGCATAATGACAGAAAAAATGGCAGAAACAGAAGGATATGATGGAACTTGAGGTGGTTTGTAAGAGAGTCAGATAGTACAGGATGGTGTTACTACTACTGGACAAATACAAACTTTTCCTCAGCACAACAAACCAGCATGTTTGGGTTGTAGTCTGGCAACTCACACCAACACTCTTAGGAAACTGTTATTAATTAATTAAAATTAATAATAAAATTAAATGAAATAATTAATTAATTTTACCCTATAAATGGACACAGCAGGTTCCTCTAAAATGCTAGTATCAATATATCAAGTTACATGGCATCTAATCCTATAACAAGACGTGTCAATCCAACTCTTCCTTGTGAGGGTGTAACTCAGGTAAATTATGAAAATCAAGAAGAGGTGGTAGCCTTTACTGATTTTGCTGGATGGATAGGCTACTTCTAAGTAGTGGTAGTTAACAGCTTGGAGATTTTGTAAGCAAAAAGTCAAGGTGCAAATCCTAGCTCAGAGCTCCAACTAGTTTAATAGTTCCAGCACCTCTCAATACAAAGGTATTCTTAGATCCTGAAGAATACAGTTCTGTAAATTTCTCTAACATAAGAACAGCATACATCATACCTAAAACTGGCTTGTAGAGACTTGTTGCAAATGAAAACTGGGGAAAGATATGAGTCAGATAATACTGTTTGAATCTTTCAAACAGAAACACAAAGCACTTCTGTTGTTTGCACAGCCTGTCACGCCACTCTATCTTCGTTACCTGCAAAACAAAAGATAAGATGCAATTTGTATATTTCCACAGAGGTCTGAAGAGAACAGAATGCTTACAACTTTACTGAGCTAATCTGATGACCATCTGGTCAGACCTGACCCCAAGTACATGCTACTCACAGCCAGTAAGTTTCTCCTTGCCAGAAGTTACCCTGGTTAGCAACCGAAGTACAAACTAATGCAACACACCATTTACATTCACCACCCTCCCAGTCACCTCTGACTAACTCTTGATTTACTTACTTATGCTATATGAATTTTTGAGATCGTTCTCATATTAACTGCTCATCTGGATTATTAGTAACAGTAAAATGATACCTTTTCTGATGTAAACTAGGATACACAGTCACAAGATTTGATAATGGGGCCTCAACAACACAATCAAGCTGCATTATCACTACCTAAACCCACTCTGATACAACTGATGACACTAATGCAGAAAAACACTGATGCACGATTTAATAAATTTTAAGTCGACTGACAATGTCAACAACAAACGCTTTTCCAGCAGCTTTACTGCAGTTCTGAAATGTCTTTTTCAGACCTTTTTAATTTTCCTTAAAAAGGGCTCATCTCACACCAAATTCATCAAAATCCATTTACATCAGAGATCAGTTTTCCCATGCAGAAATGGACATGTCATGAGATAACTGGGGCTATACAATACAAAGTCAGACAACAAAAAATGGAATCCTACAGGTATATTCATTACTCTTTAATTTTATGTGCACACCCACGTTCATGTCACAGGCAGAGGAAATGCTGTATATTCTATTTTTTATGGGCCTGTCCAATTTTTTTGGCAGAGCCACTGGATTGCACACAAGGGGAAATATAACAATCAGTACTCTGGATTATGTTGCGGACCTGTGTTATGTCGGAAAGTACTGACAATGACATGCCTAAACTAAAGTACTGGACTAGCTTACACCTCCACCTTGACTACTAACATGTCACATATACCACTACTCTCCATTAGTAAACTAAGCCAAATGTGTGACACAATTAACAGACACCAACCACATATGAAAATCTGAAGCAGTAAATAAACTACAATGGATAATGTTCAACGGCTTTCATTTTAAGTGGTGTAAATTTGTGCTGCATGATCCTAAAGAACATACAGTATGTGTTTTCAATTACCTGAGAAACAACAAACTCTAGCAAAGCATCAAGAAAAAATCTCATTGAATCATCTGGCTGCTTTTCTCCACTCTGGGGTGGAAGGAGAGGTTGAATCTCTATAGGATTAACTGGTCCTGCAACCAAAGAAAAATAAAAAAAAAAGTGACATCTTAAGCAGACAAATGGCATGTCCGTTGACATTAAAGCCCAGTCACTTCAGACTTGACACACAATTTGTTTCACTGCTTTCCTTGTTCAATTTAATGTGGAGAAACAGAAACATTTCTTGAACCTTTCAACAACCACTGTGTAAATAATATAATATCTATGGTGCCGACATTAACAGCACAGTTTGGTCACCAGTCAAAGCACTTTTTTCTTGTATACACCACATGAAATTCCTTTTCTGAATTACTTATACATAATGGCAAAGCAGGAAACATGGAGAAAGCCAAAGTGCAGTAGAAGCAGAGGTGAAATAACTGCATCACAGGTGGTGGATGAACTTAAATGGGAGGGGAGGCAGGTCACTACTGTAGTAAGTTCTAATTTACCAATATGATTGACTCAACTTCAGTCTTGCACAGCAGCTCAAAATTCCTTTACAGAATCCCACAGTATCAACAGTTACAATGAGATAGCCATAAAAATGGCCAGTTTGATTCTGGATGCACTACTTATATTTTCAAATGAACATATTTGTTCTAATGACAGTTTTTAACACTATTACAAACTCTCATTAAAACAGACTTTCAGTAATGAAACAACTCAGTGTAGCCATTAAGGGCATGCCACGTGAACCTCATCATGTCCAGTACCGTGATAAACAAAATCTAAACTACTGTTCAAAGAAACTTGGTTAGTTTTCACCTTAGCTATAAATAATATTACCACTTACTTATCTTGAATGCTATTCCACAAACTCACCATGTGAAGTATCATGGAACACCGATGTTGAACTCCTGCTAAGAGCAGAAAGTCCCTGTCCAGGAAAAGGTGAAGGAAAGCCTGGCACCAGTGTTGCAAAAATGGCATGAAGAGTATCAGGGGCATTATCACCCAATGCCTGATACCACAGAAGAAAATACCTGCAAACGGAAAACTATTCACTCTGACTGGTAAAAAGAGACCTCTGCAGTGAAATGTAATAAACTTGCCATATAATTACCTTTTCTAGAGAACAGGGATTTAGCACATTGGGATGTCATAATTAAAGAAAATTCTAGTCCCAATGATATACAATGAAGTGAATTTATATAGGTCACAACACAATTTCTATCTATAGAACTGTCGCAAATTTCACCGTAATTCCATTTCACTACACTACATTACAAATGTTCCAATTGTGCCATATTTTAATAAATAAGAATGCAGAGTTTCTTATATCTTTTAATCCATTTTTTTTAACCAACACATTTGATACTCTGGTGTAAAGTCTACTAGACTTCTGTTTGGAAAAATTTCAAATTATAACACCAAGCAATCCCTCTTTAAAAAGTGCCTGCTGGCTTCAACAAGAATCACAGCTGTAACATTAATGTCTTTAGACTCTTGTAACATTCCAACTTCCAGATCCTATCCAAAGACTTGAAGCAAAAGGACCACACAGAAATTATGTTCACCTGCAGTAGTTGCAAGATAAAAACAATCATGAAATAACGAATTGTATGTTTTAAGCACTTTTCTGCATTAAGTGCAAAACAAACATGCTACTTGTCTGTCCATCCTACCACAATTCTATCGGTTTCATCTTTAAAACTAAAATGTCCCCCTGTAAAAGCATAATTTAACTTTTGGTGTGACTGAATAAAGAGTGATGATTCAACTGATGTGCATGGCAATGCATACTTCACAGCATATTAAACTGATGTGCATGGCAATGCACACTTCACAGCACATTCAACTGATATGCATGGCAATGCACACTTCACAGCACATTCAACTGATGTGCATGGCAATGCACACTTCACAGCACATTCAACTGATGTGCATGGCAATGCACACTTCACAGCACATTCAACTGATGTGCATGGCAATGCACACTTCACAGCACATGCATGCTATCTGCAGATAAAAGATGTAGAAGAACTTCTGTTTTGCCAGCCAGTGACCACCAATACAACAGGGAAAAAGTTTTCTTAACCCTTAACCTGCTAATGTGGAAAATATGGTGAGCTCCTAATAATGCCAGTAAATGGCAAATGGGATTTAACTTGGTGTTTAAAGGGTTAAAAAAAGGGGGGGGCTAGTTTCATTAAGTTCTCTGCTGGTGCACCAACAATGTTGGAGACATACCAAGGCTTTTGTGTCAGGATAAAGCAAGTTAATCTGCAAATAAAGATTTTTCATTGCCTCCTTCACTAAGAAAATCTTACATCCAGGCTGTTGCTGGAGAAGCTACTGCAATGGGAGATAATGCAGGCTGTGGATTCCTAAAAGCTAGGCCATTAACCCTTAGATTACTGACTGGGTACACGATGTGCCCGGGCTTGGTCTTTTCTGTACAGTTCTCAGTAATATATAGTAGCAGGCTTACCAATTTTTCTAACTGTTCTCTAAAGTCCCCTTGACACAAAATGATCATTATGCAGTATGTTGTTTTTTAGCCTGCTACATTTTTTGTAAATCCAACTGGATCATTTTGTACCCATGTTAGTTCTATTTGTCCAAGAGTTAAGGACAGAAAAAAGGCCTGGAAATGTCACCAGTGCTCAGAATTGGTGTGCCAAAACCACTCTAACAAGACAATTCAAGTAACATGCAAGGATTGTAAGGAACAATCATAATACAAATTTCACTCACATTTGTTCTACACTATTTTTTCTTCTTCCCAAAAAATGTTATGCACTTCACTCCATACAGCTGATTGAGAAAGGAATGAGAGCAATTTTTTGTCTTTAACTGAGTCTAAGAAATAAAACTTAAAAAAAAAAGTAAGAAAATAATTTAAAAATTTGGCTACAAATTGTACCCAGTACAAGAAAAGTTACAAGTTTTATTGCACCATAATCCAAGAGTTATGCAAGAAGATTTTAGCCACATGTATTCATATACAGGCTCCAACTACACACATTTAAAATAACCACTCTAGGGTCAGGTGGCTATCATGCCATTATGCAATGAATTTCAAACATTTTGTCTCAAAATTCATCCCCTGGCTCAAAGGTTCTCACACTCCAAAAACCACTTGGTTTAGCACTGTTATGGAACATGCAATGTAATGTAAATCAAGTTGCCATGTTTAACTAATATTTAAATATGTGGAGGTTTTGTGTTTCCCTGGGGGGGGGGGATTATTTTAACGGATCCATGGAACATTTCAAAACGAACAAATTAGTAAAAGATTGAGTTTCTAACCTCCACAAACTGCAACTAACAGAGCCTACAAACAGCACAAACATTCAAATATTCAAATATAATGCTGAAATACAAAATCACTACAATCAAATAATTTGAGGTGCTGTAACAAATGCCCTGCACAGGAATGACTATACACAGGGCTTGCAGGTAAAATGTTAGACATATACCTTATAGCCTCGCGACGCAGTTTCCATGAGTTTCCAGGATGTAAGAGTTTGGTCATGATGCGGGTCAGACTGTGGCATTGCCATCTTTTTGACAACAGTTCTGGCAGATACACGAGCACCTTCTCCAATATTTGGAGGACACATTCCAACTCCTCCCGATGAGCCTTGTGAACTGCAAATAACATCCCAACACAGCAAATTATGTAACAGAAACTGAACTGAAAGGCTGATAAATAAGTTCCCATTCTTTCCCATATACCTTAGTAAGAGTGGTGGTTCATTTTATAAACCAACTAGAAAGTACAGAATCCTCCTGAAGGAACCTGTCAATTATTCAACTAGTTATGAAATTCCTTGTATTTATGAGCCCTAAATGTTCATTACATTCATCAAAGAAGCCCACCATTGAATCATATCTTCAGCCAGATGAATCTAGTTCACACCTTCACATTCAAACTTTTTCAGATCCACTTTCATATTAAAATTTCCTAGATCAGGCTCATGCATTTGACTCTCCCCTAAGGATTTCTCACCAAAACTTTGATTTCATTTCTCATTTCTCTCAACACTTCCTCTTTTATGTAAAAGAAAAAAATACATAATTATGGGACTGGTTGGCAATATGAGGTATACTGAAGCTCCTGTTTTTTGTAAACTGTCACCATAATATGTTTCAAAATGTATGCATTTAAATATTCTACTATTTACACTCAATTGCAGAAATGAATATGTCTAATGTGCATCTGAACATACACTAGGTAACACTTGTCTGCTGATACACACCCAAATGCAATGCAAACTTTGTTGTTTTAAATTATATATTTTCAAGCCATGAAGCCACACTCTCTTCATATGTTCCAGTTCACTATTTTGTATCACAGAAACAGACATTTCCACTCTTAACAGTTCTTCATACACATAAAGTTAAGAAGTCCCTGTGTCCAGCATGAAGCCATAAAGGCTTACAAAAGATATGGAGGTAAATGATACCACCCATACAGGGATCAGACCTCTGGCCATCCAGTATATAACCAGTCACTTTAGTAACCAGATTACCATTGTTTACTAACAGTTTTCCACATTTCTGGTTTGTATACTAAACTGATAATCAAATTTAATATGAACAGAAAAGAAGCCAAGAGGTTATAGATGATATCCAACACATAAAATCCCCACTTTCTGTTAAGAAGAGCCAATGAAACAGCCAAAGGGTTAATTACAAAAACCATGCAATCAAAAGAGAAATTCATGCATAAACAACAATAAAATCAATCTGATCTGAGTATGTCCTTAACACACTTGAAATGCGTGGCTCTCCTGTCATTAAGAAACTTCCTCTATAAGCATAAGTTACTAAATTTTATTATCAATTTCTTTATGCTCACTCAAATACAGCAAAATTACCACTTAAGTCACTTGTTTCTCTTGAAATGTACTGCACTGCAATGCATACGCACTCAAATTCAAGATGTTCCAACTCTGATATAAATAAGAATTCTGTAATGCATGGCATAAACAATTTTTTTCTTAACTGTTTCCATACATCACACTGTAGGAAATATATTCACAACAAATATAATTTGCTAAGAGCAATACTTAATAGAAGCTCTATACACAAAATAACCAACTATATTTAAATATATGTAACTCCATGACAAGAATGCACCACAACTTCAGACTTTCATGTGCAGAAAAGACACCATAATCATGCAACAGCTCTAGTTTCCAAAAGGCAATTAACAAATCACAAGTACATCATTATTCATGCAATTCAATACAATGCATCATGCAGTCTGACAGGTTTTCAACAAAGACAATAAATAACCTCCCTACATGTTAATGCTATTTCTGTTGAATTATTTAATGAAAGTTATTCCATAGGTAATTTACGATATTCAGTGATCACATTCAGAAATCAGGGACAAACTACAGAAGTGTAGTTTAACATATGAAATCTCAGGGAATATTTCAATATGAAAATACCAATAATGACAATGGATGAAATGGCTTTTGAAGAAAAAATTAAATACACTGAAAAAGCATTCTTTTAAGTCCAGGACTCTCATTTAAGGTTAACTGTACTTCTCCTGAAGCTACGACATAAAGAGTACAAAATATACTGACTTTATAACACGTGGGTCACTAAAGAGAACATTAAAGCAACAAGCAAGGCATGAGTCAAAGTTCACATTGTACAGAGCAACGGCAGTTCCTTTTCTTCATATGGACATAAAACTTTGGTAAGAACAAATTATCACCAAAATTCAAGCCAAACAAATTACATGTGTAAGTATAAAGGGTTATACCAAATATAAATGTTTTTTTTAAAAACAAAGATACATAGAGAAAAGTGAATACCTATTCCTTAATGGGGAAAATAAGAATCACACAGAAATGGTCAACCCATTACAGGTAATTTTTTGTTACTGATTGTATACTTGGGCTGCACAACTAGGCAGAGGAATATTCCAATTGGATATCTTCCACAGCCGCTGGTTCAAAGGCACCATGGTTCGCTTCCCCCCCCCCCCC
>Ga0268261_10000846_pt1 | contig 20243 bp, 17 predicted proteins | sample TergutNc150P1_FD_190353 | JGI IMG/M metagenome (GOLD analysis project Ga0268261, IMG submission 190353) | Nasutitermes corniger P1 segment gut microbial community from laboratory colony in Florida, USA - Nc150 P1 (SPAdes) (version 2) | ecosystem: Host-associated > Arthropoda: Insects >...
CCACCCACCCACCCACCTACCTACCTACCTACCTACCTACCTACCTACCTACCTACCTAAACCTGGTTTACTCTGCAGGAGTTGTGCTTGTTGTTATTAATTGTATTTTGTAAAGTGAATCTCAGTAACAGTTTATTTCAATATTGATTACTTAGATATGCTACCCATTGTATAGTACTTTGTGGGAACATCCCACAGGTCTACTAACGGCCCTTTTTAGGACCTCACGCAAACATCCAACAAGTATACTGAACGGCCCTTTTTAGTGCCTCAAGCCACAGGCCAGTTCGGCCAATCACAGGTCAGTTTATTTTGACCAATCACAGATGATACACCAACCCAGCGGACCAAATAAAAGGAGACCACATGGACCTCTAAAATCAGTTCAGTTCCAGTACCAGCTTCACTTCGTTCTTTCTGCTTCTTGGACAGTGTAAACCAGATTGCTGTGAATAAATACTGTTACCGTTAGAGTACTGTCGTACATCACGCAACCCTATGGTATCCCACATTGGTGACCCCGACGAAGAACGAAAATCATCATGCAGGAGGCTCCAGACAGCTCCCAGGGAGGACACATCTACAGGGCGGCCGTGCACCTTCTGCCCTTCTGGCCCGATAGGCCCGGACTCTGGTTTGCCCAAGCTGAGGCTCAATTCGCCCTCGCCTCCGTCACCAGCAAGAAGACGAAGTTAAACTACGTGATATCCCAGCTGGAGTACAGACACGCTGCAGAGGTTGAGGACATCATCAGAACACCTCTGGCGGATGAACCCTACACCACACTCAAGACTGAGCTAGTGCGCTGCCTATCGTCCTGGGATCAACGCGTCCGCCAGCTCATGACGCATGAAGAGATGGGGGATCGCAAGCCGTCTCAGTTCCTCTGGCACCTGAGGAGCTTGGCACCAAACGTACCGGACGACTTCCTGAGGAGCATATGGTCTAGCAGGCTGCCGCCTCACATCCAGACCATCCTGGCTGGCCAGGCCGAGGGCAACCTGGACGCTGCCTCACAGCTGGCAGACCAGATCGCGCTTCCCATCACAGCATCTATCGCCCAAACTCCCGACTCCGCCAGTCTTCTCCAGAAGATTGAGGATCTGTCCTGCCAAGTGGCAGCCCTAAGCAGTGGCCGCACCTGACACCGCTCTCGTTCCAATGACAGACGCAAGGAGAATGACGCCCCTTCCCCAGCACACAACCCCACGGATCGCGGTTATTGCTGTTACCACAGGCGATTCGGGGACGAAGCGCGAAGGTGCACACCACCATGCTCCTACAGCCGGCAGGGAAACGACAGCGACAGGCGTTAATGGCAGCAGACGCCTGTTCCACACCCACCGGCCGCCTATTCATCACCAACAAAGTCAGCAACCTGAGATTCTTGGTCGACACCAGTTCCGACCTCTGCGTGTTTCCCCGAAAGTTCGTCCCAGGGCGCAAGGAGCGCACCAGCTACAATCTTTTCGCGGCCAATGGTACACCCATTCCAGCCTACGGAGGGCACACCCTCACGCTCCACCTCGGACTTCGACGGGATTTCACCTGGCGCTTCATGGAGGCCGACATCCAGATCCCAGTTATTGGGGTGGACCTGCTAAGCAGTTTCAGCCTTTTGGTAGACTGCTGCAACAATAGGATCCTGGATGGGAACACGTCCTTGTCAGCTCCAGCCCAGACGGCATACCCACGGTTCCCGAGTGTGAAGACCACTGGGGGCACTGCTCCGGGGCACGACCTTTTCGCTGAGTTTCCGGACCTTGCGCGCCCCTCGGGAGTCTGGCGGGAGGTGCGCCATAACACGATGTACCACATCAACACGACACCAGGCCCGCCCGTATCCTGTCGACCCCGTCGCCTCGCACCAGACCTACTCGTGATAGCCAAAGCCGAGTTCGACACCATGCTAAAGGATGGCACGGCTCGGCGCTCGGATAGTTCCTTGTTGTCAGTGCTACATCTCATCCTAAAGAAGGACAGCGGCTGGCACCCGTGTGGTGACTACAGGGCTCTCAACGCTTGTACTATCCCTGACCGCAACCCAGTCAGGCACATTCACGACTACGCCCACCACCTGGCAGGCTGCACGATATTCTCGACAATCGACCTCATCCATGCCTATCATCAGATCCCGTTGCACCCGGACGACATGCAGAAAATGGCCATCACGACACCATTTGGGTTGTTCGAATTCCCCTTCATGTCTTGCGGCTTACGCAACGCTGTGCAGACGTTCCAGCGATTCATGGACTAAATTCTGAGGGGCTTCGATTTCTGCTTCACCTACATCGACGACATCCTGGTGTACTCACGCTCACCACAGGAGCACGAGCGACACCTCAGGACCCTCTTCAAGCAGTTACATGCCTACGGGATCCTGCTCAACCCCGGCAAATATGTCTTTCGTGCTGCTGAAGTTACATTCCTCGGCTACAGGATCTCGGGCAAAGGTTCACAGCCGCTGCCAGACCGAGTTGCTGACCTCCAGGCTTGCCCGCCGCCCCAGACAACCTGCCATCTTTGAAGGTTCCTGGGGATGCTGAACTTGTACCGCCATTTCCTGCCTCACACCACAGCTACGCAAGCACCTCTACACGCCCTCCTCGCTGGCCCACGTACCAAAGGCTCGCAGCCTGTCACCTGGACACCAGCCCTCAGTCAGGCCATTGAGGATTGTAAGACCAGTCTTTCGCACGCCGCCATGCTTGCTCACCCAGACGGCGCTGCTCCCATTTCCTTGGTGACAGACGCCTCGACCACAGCTATGGGTGCACTGTTGCAACGGCGGGCTCAAAACGCCCCGCAGCTGCTAGCATTCTTCTCGAAGAAAATGAGTACGGCGCAACAGAAATATAGCGCCTATGACAGAGAGCTGCTGGCTATCTACGAGGCTGTCAAGCATTTCCGTCATATGTTGGAAGCACGGCACTTTGTGATCTTCACCGACCACAAGCTGCTGACCTACGCCTTCAGCCAGAGACGCGACAAGTGCAGCCCATGGCAGTTTAACCATCTCGATTTCATATCCCAGTTCACGACAGATATTCGTCATATCTCCGGGCGAGACAGCGTGGTCGCCGACGCTCTGTCAGGCGTGGCGGCAGTCAGCACGTCAGTCTCCCCCAAAGCTTTGGCTGCACCCCGTCCCGGCGGTGCGTCACACGTCTCCCGCTGTTTTCGTCCACAAAGATCTGGTGGACTCTACCCATATCTTCATCCGGCAGGATGCAGTACGGCGCCCCCTGGACCCACCCTACAGCGGCCCTCACAGGATCCTAGCCCGCACGACGAAGACACTGCAGATCGCCATCAACGGCCGACCTGTCGGTGTCAACCGACGGTTAAGCCCGCCTACACCATGGTGGATCCCAACGGCCGTACCGTGACTGCTCGGGCACCCCCGGAGCAGACATCGCAACCCGCACCACAGGCGAGCGCGCCGAGCCCACCAGCCATGCAGACCACCTGTTCCGGCTGCTGCGTCCGCTTCTCAGCGCGGTTCAACGTGTAAGCATCCTTCTCCATGAGGGGGGCGATGTGGGAACATCCCACAGGTCTACTAACGGCCCTTTTTAGGACCTCACGCAAACATCGACAAGTATACTGAATGGCCCTTTTTAGTGCCTTAAGCCACAGGCCAGTCCGGCCAATCACAGGTCAGTTTATTCTGACCAATCACAGACGATACACCAACCCAGTGGACCAAATAAAAGGAGACCGCATGGGCCTGTAAAATCAGGTCAGTTCCAGTACCAGCTTCACTTCATTCTTTCTGCTTCTTGGACAGTGTAAACCAGATTGCTGTGAATAAATACTGCTATCGTTAGAGTACTGTCGTTGTACATCATGCAACCCTACGGTATCCTACGACTTCTTTGTGGCATACCTATATTTAACGGTGTATGTTGGGTTCTTTAGGATGGTCACCTCTTCGTGTGTTCAGGTTTGTATCTTTATTTGGGCCTGTTCAACACTGTTGGTCCTTAACCTTTTGGCACCGGAGTTTTACACTTAAAATTTAGCACACCCTGTATGTAAAATGTGAATAATACAGGAACCAAAAAAGGTAGCATTATGAAATAAACGGCATTTTGAAGAGAAAAACGGAGAGTGTGCAGCATGTTTAAAATACTCAGTACTTATATTTGTTGAAAAATATATATAAAATGCAACATCTGGAGGGTAGCGGTACGCCCGTCCTATATATGGGACGCACGGTTCTGAAAGGTTAAGTTCTGAAATTTGTAATGGCCTATCAGTAGAGTAGCATGTGTCATGTAGCTGGCATTTATTAATGATGTCAAATACTGGATTTTATTTAACCCCAGCATGATTGCCTGCTCTTAGTACTCAAAAAGAGTCTCCCTGAGGATTGGCAGTTGAGGCCAAAACATGTCAGGAGCTAAGTAATAAATATAGTTGTGATCTATGCAGGCAGTCCTTGACTTTCAAAGATTCAACTTTCATGCATCCAGCACTTGCATACATTATAAATTCTCACTCCTAATCCATCTTTCATATGCTGAATTTGGGCTTTTGTATATAGCCGAACAAACATTTTGAGCTATTGCACAGTGCTGCTGTCAGCCAAGACAACACTTCAGTCTCTTTGCAGTCTCAGAAATACCTGTTTTCATACAGTAGTGTTTATTCATTCATACAGCAGTGCCGGTGACTCCCGGATTGATATAAAGGAATCCACAATGCATGGTTGCTGGAAGAGGTTATGTCCAGATTAGGCACAGGATTTTAATGGTTTTGAGGAAACCTGTTACTATAGCATGATGGAAGTTGTTCATCTTATGAATGAACTGAACTTGGGTGTTAGCATTGAAGGTGCGGATGAATTAATTGTATATTGTTCAGAGTCAATGTTGAATGTAGATCTTATTAACATACACGTACAAAAGGAAAAATAAGACACCACCTGAAGCCGAAAGTGATGACTATCAAAGTCCTCCAACGAAAACTTTGACAATGCAAGGAATGAAAGAAGTCTTGGATCACCTTGAACAATTCTTAAGTAATTATAATGGAGGAATGTGATCCATTTGCAGAGAGCAGTTTGAAAGTACATAGAGCTGTTGATAGGGATACAGATTGCTACAGACACCTGTGTCAAGAGAAGAAGAAGGTTAGCATTCAACTTTCCCTTGATCATTTCTTGAAGGAATTTGATAAGCTGCCATTAGCAAGTACTTCTTAGCATTAAAATCAGCTAGCTAAGTTTGGTTCAATTCATCCATGAATGTACTGTGATTGTTGGTACAACTCTTTTGTTTGTTGCCCATAAATGGGAATTTTTATGTACTTCTAAGCAATGGGAATGAACCCCCCCCCCTTAATATTTAGTCTAGTGCTTGACTTTCATACATGTTTTCAGGAATGAATTCTGTTGTGTACTTAAAATGTTGGTAAATACACTACTAATTTTGGATATAAGTTATCACTGCAGTTGTAGATCAGTTGCTGGTCTTCTTTTGGGTTTTCTGTGTGTAGTAATTTAATGTGCCTGTGTTTTGTAGAAATGTAGTGCCTACATCTTAAGGGTGATGGTCTGGTTCAGGTGGGTAATGAAGTAGTTGGGATGAAGGATTGTGTCATTTATATGGGAGGGTTGGAGGAAGTTGTGACCATTGAGAGCTATGTAAGAGGAAAGATAGGGTAGGACAGGACTTGTACCAAGCCAAAGGGAATTGAGATTTTCAAGATTGGTCCCTTTTTGGGCCAAAAGGGGGAAATGCACAGGTGGACAGATGGAAGTGGTGAGTTTTGTATCAAGAAATGGCATTTGGGAATTCCAGTTTTTATAAAGACATTGTTCTCATTGTAGCAAGATGAAGAAGAGCTTGGTTACATCTTGAATACCAATGGACAGCTTTCACTTCCTGGATCTCCTGTGCTTTGCCACTCTGGACTCAGACATCGCAGAGGCTCTGCAGATAAAACAGAGAGTGACAGTAGCAGCTCAAGTCCTGCCTCTATGCCAGGTACTTTTGTGTGAAATGAACAACAAAAATCATTTATAGTTCTATTTGATTATTTCAGAAATGAGATGCCTAAGTTCATGTGCTGTAAAGTGTATAGTAATTCTGCACATGAATTATTATGCACACAGATTAATGTAAAATTAACAGATTTTGATTGTGTTTGGATTAGATATTATGCCATTGAAGGTCATTTTATGTTCATATGTTTGAAATTGTTACCATCAGCATTAGCCAAATGGTGGCGTGTGAACTGAACTACTGAATTATGTATGAAGAGCTTTAGTCACACGGCAGTTTTTAAGGTTTTTTTTATACAGAATGGGAATTGTGTTGCGGCCTTCAGACTGTATTTACTTGTTGTGATTGTAATTATTGATTGAATTAGAATTGGGCAGAGGTTATTTATTAGTACTGTTTAAGGTGTTCATTGTTGATGTGGAACTTGAAGGGTCATTTCTGACCATTGCAGAAGCCTGTGTTGGTTCCACTTTCATCCATTGAACTACAATGAATATCTGTATCAATTTACCATTCATTATTATCCTACCTTATGTGGTCTGATGCTTTTTGACCTTAGCATTTGACTGAGCATTTTAAAATGACCAAAAATCATAATATCTAAAGTGATTTTTGCTACAATTTATGTCATTTGTGCCTTAATGTTTTAGGTTCTCCAGCCAAAAGACCCAGTTTATTCTGTCGATCTAGTCATTCAAGCCCAGAACACAGGCAGAAGGCTCCTGCATTATCTGTTCATAAGACAAAGGATTTAAAAAGTTCACTTGATAGAGATGATGGAGACATGGCCACTTCAGACAGTTACTTGCAGATAAGCAAGACAAAGGAGTTACCACATGACCAGGTATAAATGAGGTACCCAAAGTGATGATAATTCTTATAGTGTCTGACTGCTAACTAAACCTGGACGTTTTAAATGGGTAGAAATTACACCTATTTTTTATATTAAGGTGGGGGCAAGTACTAAGATAAAATGGTTGTTGTGATTCTTGTATAATCCATACATGAGTACAGCCCTTCCTACAACCATTAGGGATGCTTTTATTATCCTGAACACTAGTATGCAGTTGCATATAGTGATCATCATTTTTGCAATGTAAATGACAGTTAGTGCCTTCAAATAATCCACAGCAGTTTCATACTATATCCTTTCCATTTTGTGAGAGATCAAATATGATTATGGGTATGGTTCCTAAGAAGACCCGAAGCCTGAGTGGCACTTTATCACAAAGGAGCACAATCACAGGTTTGAGAAATAAAGGTGACTCAGTTTGTAGCATTCATCTGGGTGATGAGATCTGTCATCAAGGCACGTCTTGCTTTATGAGCAGTATAAATAGCCATTTTTATTAACTTCTATGTTAAGAGTAAATGTATTTTCAGACACTATAAAACTAATTTTAAGTATTTCAGTGTTTCATGAGCAGTATTCAAAGTAATATTAATACAGAGCAGATAAATTTACATGTATACTGTCTGTAATGCTGGCATGCAAAGTAAATGGTTGAGGGGTGCCCATCGTACAGAGAGCAGTGTTTTAACTGTGAATTGTAGTTGCAGTAAATGAAACATAATTTTGCAGAGAAAAGGGTGGTTATAATTTTAGTGTGCATGACTGTACCCTACATCTCATTCAACACATCATACAGTTTCAATAAATGCAGTGCACATGAATCAGTAAAGTTTTCTTGTTGTCCAAAATATGGTTGTTGCCTTCATCTATTGTGGGCTGGGTAGCATAGTCGGTATAGCAACTGGCTACCGGCTGGGCGGTCCGGGGATTGAATCCCGGTGGGGGTGAGACTGGCCCTGGGGCCCACCCAGCCTCCTGTACAATGGGTACTGGGTCTTTCCCAGGGAGGTAAAGAGCGGCCGGAACGTGACGCTGACCCCTCACCCCCTTCTAGTGCCATGGTCAAGAAAGGGTAGAGCTATACCTCTACTCCCCCTATGGGCCATACAGCTTGTACAGAGCCTCAGTGTCTGTACAAGGGTGCACTTCAGCTTTTTTTTTTTTCCTTCATCTATTGTGATATGTAAATGCATCATTTCTCCTAACTTGCATTGCCAGATTGACTTTATTTTTATTGGTGCTTTTTATAGTTTTATGTGGTGAAACTGAAACGTAGTAACGCGAATTGTGTGTAGTAACTGGAAACTTTGTAGTTTTACTGCAGATAATTGTTTTATGTGTTTTTGTAGATAGTCTTGTTTGATGATGAGTCACTTACTTTCCATATCCATGAACAACATCGGTACTTAAATGTGAGTGTGTGGAGCAAGTCTGAGAATGGCACAAAGGTTGTGGGCAGAGGGGATCGGGATGTTCTGCTTGGACATATTAGTATACCTTTATCAGCCGTCATATCTGAATGCCGTGCAACGAAACTGGGACACTACATCAAAAGCTATTTTCTACTGCCTCCAGAGCCCCATGTAGCAATGAGGTGAGTTGCATTAAGATTTAACAGACTATAAAGTTATTTTTACAGTAGACCTAATAGTCTTATTCTCTGTTTGACTTAGAAAGTACAGCAAATTATTTTGCGCTTGCAACGGAGACTGTGTGAAAACTCCCACTGTATTCTTATTATTATTTCTTGGCATTGGTTGGTGTGATATCTGAAAGCAAGCCAGAATGATGAACATTCCTGAGTTTTAGAATGAGTGAGGTCTGTATACTTGGGCTAGTAAGGACATGAGAAACCAAAGGAAGGTCAGTGAACATGCTATAAATACTGTACTTCCTTGAAAGAAAGACAAGGTTTGATCATGAAATTTGGTGCTTAAATATGTGAAGTTGTCTTAAATTTATGTATGAAGCACAGAACCCAACTACGCCAAACTGGATCACTCTGAACCAGACGTTGCAGAGTCAAACCAAGGCCTGCATCGCCAAATCATCATGTGAGATCTGTGTTCTTCTGGGAATTTAGGCACTGTAGAGTGGTAATTCCTCACCGATGTTGTGGGACGGCCAATCACGGCCATCTTTAAAGGTCAACAAATCAACAAGACAGAACAGAGCACTACTGATGTTAACTGATGCAACTTGTTTTTTAGGGCTTTGTCCATAAAATTTTTTAAAGGAGCATGACATTTCAGAAGGCATCTTTGTTTTTGTTCGGGCAACAAAGCACCAAACCTGGTGTAGCCCTTAGATTGAGCTATACTCAATCAACGTGCACCACAGAAACAGTAACTTGTTAAGATATGCACCTGAGAACAAACCTAGTCCAAGGGTAGTAAGAGGAAAATGGCTATTGAAAAATTAAAAGTTAACTACAAGGCTCAAAAATAAAACCTGGACCAATCCAAAAATGAAGAACCATAAACAGAGCCATGAACTGATGCTGACCAGACCACAGACACAACACAAAAGTTCAGAACATACGTATTTAAAATTCTTAACACCACTAACACAATATGTGGAGAAAAGTGTGAATCCTTTTCATGGGTTCAAGGTAATTTTATAAACCAAGAAAAGTAAATGTATTATTCTGTCACTGTGGATCATAAGGGCATGGCAGGGCATGTCACCAGAAGCGATTGTTAAAGGTTTGAAGAAGTGCTGTATATCCATTGTAATGGGAATGGGACTAATGATGATATGTTGTGGAATGGCAGTGAAGAGGATGGGAATGCTAGGAGTGAGTGTGAGGAGGATGAAGGCAATGACTGTAAAGATGGAGACAGTAACACTGATTGGTAAAGGTAGATAAATCTGACATGCTTTGTATATTAAGTGTATGAAATTAATAGTAAAATATTTTTCTTAGCAGAAGTTTTATTTTTGAGGGGTGTTTTAGATTTGAATAAATACATTTTCTCTTGGTAGATACATTTTATTTTGGTGGTCATCTTAGATTAGGGTCATCTTGCATTCAGGCAAATATGGTACTTTGATGCCTGGTAGTGCTGAAGAGAATAATTGAACTTAGGTCAGGTAATATTGAAATGAAGAGGAAACTTCAACATAAATGGAAGGTTAAGGTTAAGGTTGGTCTTGAAAACTGGATGTGATGGTATGGAGTTCTTTCATCTGTATTAGAATAGTGCCCAGTTGTAGACTTGTGCATACAGTATTAACCTTTTGGTCCCATGAAGGTGGGGAATTTCTTTACCTGCTTCTGAAGAAGGATACTGCTCCATGGAATTTATTTTGTCCTTTTTTTTTATAGTGTCATAATTTTCTACATTCTGTTTTTCATAATTGGTAATCATTAATTTTTCCTTATTACTTCCACATGTTGTATGACACTTCGTTAAGAATGTATTTGTTCTGTGCTATATTTTGAGTGTTTTTTCCGTGCTGCTTACGATATATTTTCTTCAAACCATGCATGGTCTAGTTTAACCTTTAACGTATGGAGATTTAAAAGCCAGTCATCCCCTAGTGGCCGGAGTTTTTTGGGCATTTAAATCTTAAAATTGCAGGCCTCCAGAAAAACATATATATTTTCCGCTCTGTATGTCTCGCCCATGAAGAGTTCCACCTTCCACTACTAGAGGTCTCTCGCGTTGTTGGACGTGAAGGCACCTAGCGGAGAAGGTGGAAACGTCTAGAGGCGGGGGAAAGCAAAGGCAACCTACCCCTAAGAATTTGCCTAGGATGCAGCGTGCCAGAACCATATCGGTCGCCTGACTGGGCTCTGGTTCCTGCTAAACCAGCCTAAGGGCTGAATACTAATGAATGAATGTCATAAAATTATGAAATAAAAACTGTTTGAAAGAGAATAAAATTCTACATTTGTAGTTGAAGTATCAGTGTTTTAGAACTGAAACGTACTCACGAAACATTCTCATAAATTCAAAAATTATTTTGTATAATATATTTTATGATATTTCTGTGAATTTTTATGCACTTACCCCATACTTTAAACCACTGGCATGTGTGATGTTACATTTTACAAATCCACAACACTTACAGTAAATGTTTTCTGTCCCGGCTGTACAACGATACAAGTTGCTTTGTGCAGTGACAGTCAACGCTACTGTGTCTAGCGATTCACAGGTTCACACATGTGTGCCAGTTCTCAAAGCAGCTCACTGTGCACAGACCGACGTCACATTTGTTGCAGAAGTACAGCATCCTCCGTGTCTGTTTTTTCAGCGAACACAAACGACCCCGCCTCTGTTTTCCTTTGGAAGGCCAGTGCTGTGAATGTTTCATTTCTAAACGACTGAGTTGGGTTGAAAATGGACTTGGCCTGCCCCTGGAAACGCCACTAGCTGTCACATTTTCTTCGTGTGAGAGAATAATCAGATCCCGAACAAGAACCTCTTGAAAACTTTTGTGGGTCATCTTGCCACCACTTGACTTGTGTATAATAAATGCATTCAGAATGGTCATGTCTGTAAGGTGGAAAAATAATTTCTTGGTCCACTTCCAAGTTCTCCGGGCAATTCTGTAGCTGTTCACCATTCTGTCTGACTTGTCCACAAACCCCACGTAGGCATTGTAATCTTCTATGACACGAGGTTTGATAGCATTGCCAGAGTCATCTGTGAAATTGCCTTCAACAGGAGGAGAGTGCATGTTGGTGAGGATGTACACATCACGCCTTTCTTTCCACCGAACAGCCCTTAGGTTTCCTCTAACGCATGTGACTATGTACCCCCTTTTCATTTTCAGCGATTTAGGTCCAATATCCTGTGGCATTCCACGTCTGTCATGGTGAACTGTTCCACATGCATTGATTTTACGTTGGAACAGATCGTCAAACAAAGCAGGCGAAATGAAATAATTATCCATAAAAACCTTGTGTCCCAGTCCCTCAACTCTTTGAATTACTTGCAGCACAGTTCCGTGTGTTGCTGTTATTTCAGCTGTTGCATGTTGCCGTTGTTTGCCCAAATAAACACTCATGTCATAAGTGTATCCCAGAGAGTCGCAAAGTTTGTAAATTTTGATGCCAAATCTTTTACGTTTCTTTGGAATATGCTGCTGAAAAATCACCCTTCCTTCATATAACACGATGAGTTCATCCACGGCAAGGTGTTCTGTTGGATTGTACATTTCACAAAATTTGTTGCTCAGAATGTCAAAAATCTTTCTTATTTTCCACAGTCTATCATAGTCTAGGTCGTCACGGCTCGGAGGGTTGTCATTGTCTTCAAAACGGAGGAATCGTAGAATGTGGAAAAAGCGGTCGCACGCCATCACATTTGAATAGAATGCAGTACAGTACTGCTCTTCTCTGGACCAATAATCTTTTAGGCTGCCATGCTGGTCATGTCCCATTTGAATTATAATTGCGAAAAATGTATATATTTTTCTGATCGTTATGTCAGGTGATTGTGCTGAAGTGCTTGCCGTGTTTTTGGATGCCGTGTATTGGTGGAAGTAGCGATTTGTCTCTTCTAGTATAAGTTGAAAAATCTGCCTGAAGAAGAGCATGAAGAGTGACAATGGAGAGGATTCTGCATTGATATAGTGGGCCACTGAACGATTGACGCCACTAGGAGGTCCAGTGAAATCAAAGACTTTTGTTGAGTCCTCGGCTCTTCTAGTTCGAAACATAACTTCTGTTTTCTCGGTATTGTCTTCATTTTCTGAGGATGAGGAGGATTGCATACATTCATCTGTCTCTTCTAATTCCTCATCAGAGTCCTCATCCATCAGAACTTCCTCTATTTCCTCTGGTTCGAGCGGTTTTGAATATATACCTCGCTTTTGAGGCTCAATTTCAATGATCAAAACTAAATAAAATACGTGAAAGTTGCTGGTAATTCAACACTAATCGAAATTTGGTAAATAAAGTAATGATCCATCACAAGTAAAGCAATGCAGATGAAATTCTGTCAGTAAACACTGAAGGAAAAATACTTACTAGTAGGGAGTAGTTCCTTACAGTCCGCCACTGAAGTTACGAAAAAAATTCGTTGCCGATAAAGCAACGTGTAACACGACCGTGAAAACTAACACCTAAAGCTAAATAAACATTTTACAAAAAATTATTGGATTGTGGTATACAACCAATCTGCCGCTGTCACTAACAATATGTATGCCAGTCCACCACTGAAAAACTATCGGACACACCACACTTCAACGAAGGACACAAGAAGACTAGCTAAAGCCCTCAGTGATAGAGATTCTACGTTTCACCATGAGTACAATGTTCAGCTTTATTTCGCTTGACACTTCCTGTAGCTGATACCCAAAGGTCAAGTTGGGTCATAAATAATCTCGAAAGCAGGACCGCCATAAATGACGTAATTGCTCCTGAAGAATGCCAGGCCTTCCGGTGGGCCCCCGATGGGTTTGCTTGGGTTACCAGCTAAAGCAAACTTCGTCAGCGCTGAAAAATGTCGCGCATGCACTGCGTTCCATATATCTAACATTAGGTCATTGAGGAGTGCCGGCTGCGTTAGATACATCTAACATTAGTACGTTAAAGGTTAAAGTAATGTTACACAAAATCTGGTAGCAGAGTGTGGATTGATGGAACTGTATAATGCAAGCAGTACAAAACAAATTGTTAAATAAAATGCACAAAACAGATGCACCGTATTCGCCTGATTGCAAGATGACTCTAATCTAAGATGACCCCCCCATATAAAACACGTCTGCCGAGGGAAAATGTATTTATCCAAATCTAAGATGACCCCCTAAATGTAAAAATCTGCTAACAAATATTTTACTCTTAATTTCATACGTTTAATGCACAAAGCATGTCAGATACTATCTACCTTTACCAATCAGTGGTACTCTGTCCATCTTCACAGTCATTGCCTTCATCTAACACACACTCACACCTAAGATTCACATTCTCTTCACTGCCATTCCACAACATATTAGTCAGTCACACCCATTACATTGGATATACAGCACTTCTTAAAGCCCGTCACAGTCACTATTGATGAGATGCACTGCCATGCTGCTATGATCCACATTGACTAAATAATACATTCATATTTCTTGGTTTATAAACTTACTTGAATCCATGAAGAAGAGTCATAATTTTCTCCACAGATGTTGCTAGTGGTGTCTTTAAGTACATGTGTTTTGGATTTCTTTGTCTTTGGTCTGATCAGTCTGAGTTCATTGCTCTTTAATGGCTTTTAATTTGTGGGTTGGTCCAGGTTTTATTTTTGGGAATAATTGGTGGATATCCCATTTGATGAAGGAGGGACATGTCTCCATGGAAAGGAAAAATGACCTTGAGGGGAGTGGCGCCTATTGCCTCATGTTTAGCTGTATTAAAGGCTAACTGCAAGTATATCAAATCCTCATCCATGGAATTATGCAGATTGCAGTGCTATGTGATAAGTGCAGAACAGATTACTGTTAAAATATTTCACCTTGGGTGGTTGGTGGTAATATGGTATGGCGATATTGTGTTTATTACATCAAACAGAACAATTTTTTTAAAATTTCTGTGAAGTGAAACATTTAGCATTATCAGAACCAAAAATATAACTGTATCCCTGAGGGCCTTCATAATGGCAAATTCATTGCTGCCCTAAGTGGGACATAATTTATACAAGTTTCTGCAATGGGCACTTGGTAACTTCCAGATCCAACAGCCCTAGCCTGGAGCTTTGTTTAATACAGGTGTGCTTGTTATTGTTCATTGATTTCCATATGATATTCTTTCTAATTTTGTTATTGGTCACAGACACCTAAGTGTCCAGTGGCAGGCAAAGTTGTAGTAATTGAAGAGCACTAGTACTGCAGCTGTTGTCACCACCACTTCTTGCTTTTGATCACACCTATGGTGGCAGTATAAGGCACCTATGAACAAACAGTATTTAGCTAGATCCTCCTTCTTTTCTAATTTTTTGATGATCTGTAGGATCCTCCCTTTGAAGAGTAGAGAGTTTCTAAAAAACCAGAGGGAGAGCACTAGGGGGCATTACCCTGAATCAAATGTATGTAACTGCATGTTGATGACATCAGTATTATTTGTATGTATGCCATTTACATCTTTATAGTGTGTCATTGCTATGGTGAAACTTGTATTTTATGTTTCTTTAATCATTGTTTTCATTGTTCCTACATACATTTTGTCAGTCCTGCTGAAATTTTAACCAGAGCAATGTTGTATTTTCGTGGAATATACTTTCGTGTTTTTCCCAGTTCCTTGATTGTACATTCAAGTTGAGTAAATTGGCTTGTTGCTGTAGTCTGAAATGCCAAATTCACCACAATGTAAGTTCTTGTTTTTCCCTTAAATTTGGCATTTACTTGTGTGGGATTGTCTTGTCATGCAGAGAGCACTGAAACGGACTGTTGATCTGACACAAATCATGCCAAGCCAAACCAAGGTGTGCATTGAACTGTCACAAGTGTAGCTGAAAGAGAGACTAGAACATGTGTAGTGGTTACATTTTGTTTAGTAAGTGGGTAAAAAGTTCCAAATGTGATCAGCAAAGTTATGGTGCTAGCCTTAAATGAATGCTGATTATCTGGGCTGAGAAAATGAACGATTGACATGCACTATGAAAGTTCAGGGTTTTGGAAGCAAATATGAGGGCGGAGACAACGAAAGTCAAAGCTGATGAACAGTACCAGAATGTTTCTTGCTGGACCCCAGTTTTGTTGCTTCCAGGAATTGTTGAGTTTATATGCTTAACCTTTTGGCACTGGAGTTTTACATTTAAATTTTAGCACACCTGTATGTAAAATGTGAATAATACATGAACCAAAAAAGGTAGCATTATGAAATAAATGGCATTTTGAAGAGAAAAACGGAGAGTGTGCAGCATGTTCAAAATACTCAGTACTTATAGTTGTTGAAAAAAATATATAAAATGCAACAAATGGAGGGTAGTGGTACGCCCGTCCTATATATAGGACGCACGGTTCTTAAAGGTTAAAAAAGAAAAACTGGAATGCCAGTTACATTTAAGGTGATAAAATATGAGGCATGGAAACTTGCCAATCACACATTGTGTGGCATCAGTTCAAGACCAGCATAGGTTGGTGTGTGAATGTGGTGCAGAGAAGCTAGTTTTATCTTTACTGAAGAACTTCACTTTCTCAGCAGTGTTTTTGTCAGCATTGGATGGAGTTGACACTATGAGGAAATACCTCATAAAGTTTGATGACAAAGATTACGTGATGGCTGCCCTCTGTAGTAGTAAGAATGAGGTGCAAAGGGGTCAGTGGAAGGTGAAGTAGCAGCAGCTGAACTTTAATGGACACGTGGATGAAGTGAACAAGAGTATGTTCTGAATGTAATAGAATGTGAATTTAGTGTATTTAATTTTAGTATTTTCATCAATTTCCATTGTCTTGATTTTATGACACATATATGACACTTTTCCTGGATTTACATTTTCGTTTATTTTGATTGGTCCTTTCAGAAATGAAAATCCAATTTTCACTGTGTCACTCAATCAGCCTGTCTTTTCTTGTAATGGGAAAATGCATTTTGGACAGATCTTCTGTTTACTGTTCGAAATATTCTTGCAAGAGCTGTTTTCATTGCTAACCACTGACATGTTTTCACTGCTAAAACTTTGTTAGTTGGATAAGTATTATTTGCAATTAATTGCAAGAGCTGTTTTCATTGCTAACCACTGACATGTTTTCACTGCTAAAACTTTGTTAGTTGGATAAGTATTATTTGCGATTAATTATTTGGATTGTGTCAAAAATAGCTTGCATTTATTTGCAGCATTCCTTCTTATGACACAGTAATATGTACTTTCTGTACTACAGTTAGATACCATATAGATGGGAAATATCGGAATGACCAGAGTGTGCATGTTGTCTTGTTGAGATTGGTCTATAAAACATAGGGTGTCCATTACTGGTAATCATTTAAAATGTTATAGAAACCTAACGTGTATGAGGACAAAATGTTATAACAATTCATGACAAAGATTCAGTGTAAAATTGGTCCTGTGTACTTTACATGAAGAAGATTAATTTGCGACATGTGAGGATTTCATGCTGTGATGGTCTGGGTAGTCCACAGGTAAAGGTGAGTGGATGAGTAGAATGTGTGTAGGAACCTAGAAGTTCATATGAACATTCATTAGGAATTCCTTATGGAGAGAGACCATTTTGTAGGCTTGTAGACTTAGGTGGGAATATTAAAAGTGGAGGTACTCATTCATTAAACCAACAAAATTAACAACACTGTGGCACACATCACAGCTTAAGCACACGTTGGATTGAGAACTGTACTAGATGCTTGAATATATAATGCCATAAACTAGAACAATTATAATAATTTTATTCTTTACACATCATATCTACTTTACAAGAAGTGCTTTTAACTGTATTTTAATTGTAAGATTTTAAATCGCACATATGCAATTTCCAAATACACTTGATATCAAATGCAGGTCATACTACAGGTTACGAAACCTTGTAAATATTATTTCACCATTTGTAGGTGGTTTTAACCTTGGCACAAGTACTCCCTGAAGATGGTATGTTTTTACCAGAACATGTCAGAGTAGTGTTCCGACTATTTATATGTACAGTTAACCCTCGTTATTTGTTCCTGGAAATGGGACTGATAGTGAAAAATCAGGTAATGGGACTGTATGTCTCATTAATTTAAATGGGACAAATAATAATGCTTTCCCAGCCCATCCCAAAACCTTCAACCAAGTTCCCTACATACTGCTAAAAGACCTATGAAAGATCCAACAACGTCCTTTTTTTTAATGTCCAACATTGATTTATGCATAATGTTAAACCACTAAGAGACCACATATGTAATTGGTAAGCACTGAATGGATAAAAAATAGTGATTGTACTTATGGATTAAAGAGAAGAAGATGAACGAAATGAAGTGGGAGAGGATGGATAGCAGAGACTGAATCATTGCTCTTCGATGGTAGGTGAAGGTGGGTGAGAGTGAGCAGGTGAAGAGGCAACTGGAGGGGGTTGTCACTAGCACTGGGTATGAAATTTTGTCGGATGCATAGTCATGATAGTGGGGATTTGAGGCGGATAACAAATTTTGGTTATTAATATCTGCAGGTTCCTATAGCAAATAAGTGCTAAGCAAGATGGTGGGTGGTGATGGTTGACTGTGTTTGATATTGTGCATTTTGTTGGTTAAATAACCGAGTACATTGATGTGAAATGCATGAAATGGACAACTTTAAAATTTAAAATGGGTGTTTGAGTTGGTTGTGAAGATATGAAATGGGATGAGTTGGAGCAGGGTAGGGGCAAATGATGGACTTTTGTGATTTTGGTAGTGACAACAGGAATTACTAAAACAGCCGATTTAACTGTAAACTGCTGACAGAAGATTCTGTACCATGGAATTTGTTTATCATTGTGATTTGCTTGTTGGTTTAATTAGTTGTTTATGACACAAAAGTATGGTGACTAACTCTGGAGCAAATTCAGTAAGAACTGTTATGATTATTTGTAATGTTTTTTTTTTGTTGGTGATTGCAATTTCTTCATTAATTTTAGCCTTCTGTCTCTTAAACAGTGGCCAGTATATTAAGTCCTTAACACATTATTCCCTGTCACTTGTGTGACAACTTTCTTCACATTCTTCTTTGTTTAGTTAGAGTTTTTCTTATTATAGGATCTGGGAATTTCCTTTTTCTTTTCCAGCCATAACCACGAACTATCTGGGCATTCTGGATTTGAGCCTTGTCTGTGCTATGGGGACATCTTGCTATCATTTTTATATGTGGGACAGAGAGGTGGGCTCCCAACCAGACCACCACTGAGCCCAGTGAAATCAATACCTGTTTCACCTCAGCCATTGCTTCTGAGGCCAGAACAAACTCTGGAGGTGGGCAAGAAGCAACATGACTTCATTAGGACACATTTCAACAGAACAACACAGTGCGAGTTTTGTGGCAAGAAGGTAATGCTCAGAATTGCTTTCTTAGAAAACTGCATATCTTAAAACATGGGTTGGCACGTGAAATGTTTAAACAGTTTTTTTTTGTTTTCAAGTACAGTGTGCTAGAAATTGTTTATAACTTGCTAGTAAATTAACAAGTTTATAGAAATCTTAGTAGGAAACAGTTCAGTACTATGCTAATAGAGTAGGACTAGTGAATCTAGGGTCAGGGTGTCACTTTAATTTTTCACCCTTCTTCAGTAAGAAAGTGACAAAATTATTACACCTTTGACAGCAGTGTAAACTGCAAGATGGTGGTGGTGGTGGTGGTGGTGGTGGCAGCAGCAGGGGTGGTGGCGGGGGCGGAGATGGCGGTTGTTGTGGTGGTGGTGGTGGTGGTCGTGGTCATGGTGTTGGTGGTGGCAGCAGCGATGGGGGTAGTGGTGGTAATAATATTGCAAGAGAGGGGGCGAATTAGCAGAAGAGGAAGAGATTCTTCCTAAAAGTAGGCGTGGAAGTGGAATCCTCACATATGTTCTGGGAGTTTTGATGTTTGGGTACACTGTAGTCCTGGTAGTTCTTGCTGAAAGAGCTGCCTGCAATAATGGAGACATTTTTATGCTCATTTTGGTAGCAGTATGGCTGAGTAGGTTGATATAGTAAAAACAATATGGTCTTGTAATAATTGAATTGTAATGCATGGAATGGAGGTGAAATTGTATTTAGGAGTTGAAACCTCAGCTGCATTAGAAGCTGTCCTGCTTGAATGAGAGATGAGGTCTCCATGGCACAGAGTTTTAGATTTCAGTTTTCTTTGTTCTGTGATAATGTAGCCTTGCATATGGTTATCAGTGTGTTGAAGCAACCTGCTGTTTGCATTTTGAATTGTGCTCTAAAGACGGAGGCAACGGGATGTGTTTAACTGTACACAGAACTATATGATGTCATTACTCTGATGACCACAAAAAATTTTATTTGGACTGAGGTATTTTTAGAAATTTTCTCATTGCTCTGTCACAGTGCAAATAACTGATTGTGCTGATGCTTCTCTAACCCCACACATCATTCAGCTCAGAAATATTTCACAAAACATTATAATCATAATTTAAAAATTTATGGTTCTTACTAGCTCTGCCATATAAATAAGAAACACGAGAGGAAGTAAGGATTGTAACTTTTTCTCAGAATACCTTGTTGATGTGTCTAAATAACTTAAAATATTTTCAGTATAATGAACACTTGGATGGACCTGTAAAGTCACCACTGCAATATGCAGCTGATTTCTCATATCTGTTTAATGTGAGCTTTAACTGAATACCTTGTTCATGGTATAGGTTGATGTAACTTTTCTGACAATTCACTGTTAATTTGTAATTCTGTAATTCACACAGATCTGGCTGAAAGATGCAGTGCAGTGTCAAGATTGTGCCATGACCTGCCATAAGAAGTGTGT
>Ga0268261_10000847_pt1 | contig 20234 bp, 14 predicted proteins | sample TergutNc150P1_FD_190353 | JGI IMG/M metagenome (GOLD analysis project Ga0268261, IMG submission 190353) | Nasutitermes corniger P1 segment gut microbial community from laboratory colony in Florida, USA - Nc150 P1 (SPAdes) (version 2) | ecosystem: Host-associated > Arthropoda: Insects >...
GTACTTGTAATTTTGCCTTAGTATGCCCGCCCGTTCCCGGTTCGATCGCGGGAACTGGCTACCTTGAATTGTAAAGGTTTTATTTGAAACTTATTTAGAAATTATTCTTAAATATTTGTCTAGGCAACGCAACATCCTGTCTGCTCACTCCGTCACTTCTTCTCATGTCACCAGCCTAGCGACACACCTTTGCAGGTGTGTGACGTTTGAGAGATCTCAAACATTTACGCTGGTACACTAGGCGTCTGATATTTCGAATATAAAGGTAGTCTACAAACTACGTGTGACATTTGGAGTAGAATTACGATTAAATAGAGGATTTTATCTCATGTATATCCCTATGAAATATATTTCGAATAAAAGAAGAGAGCCTCAGTAAGGATATAGTTGTAGTTTTGTTTTGGTATTCCGCTAGCAACTAGGATATGACTCTAATATTGTACTCTTAAAGTATGCGTGTGTGTAATGTGCTATATAACTTGCACTACCAAATGCAATGCTGTAATACAGCACAAGACAGAAAGACCACAGGCATCGCTGTGTGTTAAGATAAGTTGTTCTGTTGTCTTCGTTATTGCTCCTGTTTGTTTTCTTCATTCCTGTTTTTCACTTGAAGCAGAAACATGAAGAAGGACAGCGATTCTTGCATTATCTGCAACAGAAATACTGCGATAGCGACAGGCACATTTATATATATAATGAATCAAGAGACTTTTGGTAATGAAATTAAATGTCTACAATCCAGATTTTTCACTGAAGTTCTGAAATGTGAGTCGTAATGTGTGAATCGCAAGAATTATTAACATTGTGTCTGGTGTGGGAACTTTTTAATTATGGATAATCTCTAAGCAATGGTTGTACTTGATATTATTGGCATTCCTTTTTGTTTTGTATGCATGGATTGTCAAAGAATAAGGATTTTTAAATACCACAAAGTCTTCTTATTGTTGAATTAATCTGATGTTCATATTTGTTTTAAGAGTTTTATATTCATTTATTTTCCTTTATAATGTCGAAAAATACACTTAACACAATTATCTAAACGCACAAGAAAGCTGCGTTGATCGTGTTGTCGTATTCATCGTGTGTTTGTGTGCGGTTTCCCCTCGTAATTGCAGTTTGGATGTCGTTAAACTGGGTATTTGTATTCAGTCACACTGGGTATTGAATGTGGTTAGCAACGTTTCATTTCTGATCGAGCCAGTTCTACCGCAAGATAACGCTGAGGAATTGATAATGCTGAATTGTGATTCTTTTAGATCGTGGGTTATGTATATAGCATGTACTTGTATAATAAAATAACATTGCTGGGTAAAATGTAGACTGAAATCTCTTTATTGTATAAGAAGTGTAATATTTAAATAGCATGGCTCCTTGTATCTGGTAATTTCACGGTTGGTGTGTGTTGAAATGCAACTTAAAATACATTTCACGTAATGTAGTTATTAAGAAATGCCCGTCAACTTATGACTGTACTTGTCATGAAGTGTAGTTCTGGCGTAAAAGTCTTTGTTTATTATTAAACTGAATCTGAATAGATTTTATCTAATCTGTAATGTAACTTGATGTTTTATGGATGATATATTGGATATTTAAAATTGTACTGGAACGAGGTTTGCCGTGCTAAATAAACGAGAGTTAATATTTTAGGTGTTTTACCTTTACGTACAGAAATTCAACTAGCACTTTCACCGTTGTATTTTCAACTGATTCGAATCGGATTTCCATATGGAAACGTTGGCCTTCTTGTGTGTTCCAAACATGTTTTGTATAATTTCTATAATTGTGGTAAAATAGACAGTTACGCGGCGGCACATTTGGTTGAGGCACTGCGCTACCAGCCTAAAGGTCGCAGGTTTGACTGTCGCTGTATTTATTGAATTGACTTATTCCTTCCAGCCGCAATTGCGCCCTGTAAATGACTCAGCCTGTAAGAGCAATAGGTGCCAAGAATATCTCTTGGCACGTGAAGGCATTCGGTGTGTTTTGCTGACAACCTTACTACTTTTATTTGCTGATTATCTAGAAATCCTGAGAGGCCCACAAACCCCTACCCCGAGAGGCTCGTCCAAATCTGTACAGGGATTGCTTGACCTGTTTTTTAGAATTGAAGATGTTATTGATCTTATATATGTAAGGAAGAAAATAGGCCATATGAAGATTATAGAAGGGTTTACGTCTACAAACGGGCTACCAATAACAATCAGTTATGTAAAAAGTTGAATTTGAGTTTAATTCATCATCGTGAATCATATTTACGTATGAATAATCCAGAACGAATTGAATGAATGAAGCAAATTCCGTTCATACTATTTATCAACTTTGAACACGATTTTTAACTTGGAAATTGCACGACCTGAACTCGTGGGTTTAGGTGTTTTTGTTGCTTGTGACTGTTTAATCAATGAAGTTAAACATATTTATGAATAAGCAGCAAAATAAGCAAACGTCGTTGTTGGGTGAAACCAGGAATCTACACATTAGGCGATTAAACACGAGTGGGAAAGTGAGAATATAAACATGTTCAACAACCACAGAAGAACGTCTGAAAAAAAAATGTGTTGATAACAAATTAGAATACTGCATAAGAAAATAGGATACAGAAATAAGAAATGTCTTCATGCGGTTTTGAATTTAGAGGTCACTCATAATTTTTTGGTTGCTGGTGATTTCTTTATGAAGGATTAACCAAATTTATTCTCTGTATTTTTGCATTTTTCCGATAACTTCATTAACTTATCATTGGCTGTACTCACATACTAAAGCTCACGATTAAAAGAAACTTTCTGCCCACAATTCATATACTCCATTATCTTATTTCTGTTACTTCTTTTTTTGAGAATTTGATATATTCCGTTTGGTGGCTCAAGTCCACAGCTCCCAAAAAATATCCCTTTCTCTTTTATATACTTTTTTTCCAGTTTTTTAAATTCTGTGTAATTAGAATTTTTGGCTACCATGAGATTAATTTTCATTTGCTCTATTGAGCCCCACTTTTTCTAATATGTTGATCCGCAATGATGAACGGTGTAAATGATCTGTTTGCAGAATACTATAGACTTCAGTACATCAATAAAAACAGTTTCACATATTTAATTTATTGTGGGTTTTATTTGCGGTATTTATTATTAATGTTAATTATATAATCATAAAAAATAATAAATATTAATGTATTCAAATATTGTGATATGTTTTGAGGTTCTAGTGAATATGGAGGAATGAATAATGTTAATGGGAGATTGTGAAACTCGTTTGGAAATTCCAAACTGAAATGTCGTCATTGATTGAAAACATGATCTCATTCGGTGCTCTGAATGAGTGGTTATGAATTTTATTCCTGTCAAAGTGCTACGGTATTATGTTTATTAGCCACTGTGGATAAGGGACAAATGTCCGTACCTTGATTTTGCAATAAACGAAAGATTAAATAACGCAGTGGTTCTTTAAAAATGCTCATTCAGTCGCGGTCATACGGCAGTGATTATGATTTGAAAATATACTGTATCTACAGTACAAAAATGCATGTAGTTATTTCAAAGGAAACTATCTTCTGATCATAAAACAGAGATTTATTTTAAAACAGTTGTTAGGTACGTAACCCCTACATGCACAATAATAATCTATTTTGCAAACACACATATACACATAATGTGCATGTCCTTTTATCGAAAAATAAAATTTTTCTATCTGTTTACACTTGTTGATTCTGAGTGTCGTGATATACAAAGCCCACGCAGCAATGAAAATTCTTGTTTAAACAAACAAACAAAAAGCAGGACATAGGCCCTAAATGTCGTCTGTATTTGCAACACCTTCTTTTGATTTTCTTAGCTCGGCAGAATTCGTAATAAGAGTTGTTTTATTTTCAATTTTTGCTTTCTCTGCGGTAAGTTCGAGAAATTTATTCTCCTGCAAAATTTTCTGTAGTACATTTTCACTAGCCCTTTTTTTAGTGTTCAGAATTCATGTCTCTAAATCCCACTCGATATTTCGTTATATATGTCGCGAATGGTGTGTTTTCCTTGTTACATTTAAAAAGTATAGGAATTTTTTTCAGACAGAAGTTAGAAAGGAACCCTAACAGCAAGCAGAAGCACTCCTTTTTCACTGCGGTGAAACATACAGTGACATGACAGTTTACGTCTTTATTTTCAGTGGTTCGTCAAAATTGAACCAAAGTTTGTAGCGGCATTCATTTTTTATCCTTCATCTTGTATGATAACTTTTTGTGAATTGACTTTTATACTTTTCACTTTTACCAATTCATCCAAACGGATCATCCAAAGCGAAAAATATAAAGGCCGCTTCCATTCGGAAAAACCATATAACAGTGAAAGTGAAAGTGAAAATGCTGTACTTAAAAGTGAAAACCTTATACAAGGCAGTCTCATTTGTTTAACAAGACTAATCTTATCTCAAATATTATTTCTCTCGAAATATATTCCACAAAACATCAATGTTTATATTACAGTTTCGATACCGTCTTAAATACTAATATTCAGTACAATGAACAACGAAGCCACTTAAGCAAAAACTACCCTACATTAACTGCGAGTAGTATGGTCTTACGTATCATAAACTTCCACGCACAACTTAATAAGTACGTTGTGTCTGAAAATAGGTAAATATTCATTTCAACACATTTTAACCTCGAAATTTCTAAAGAGACACAAGGCAACATTAATCCACCTACTTAGATATATTACTGTCTTTATATAAGAAGTTGATTTCAATGTTGATATTTCTTAGTAATATTATTTTTATACATGCTGTATATTAGTATTTAATTACTTACAATCTTAGGATGGCATGTAATTAGCCGAAATACATTGCCTTATAAATCGTTGTTCATAAACAGTACGGTCCAAGTGTTTTGGACTGATTTTTTTAAAACTCGACGACACATGAGGGAAACGTATACCTTTCTATATTCAAAATAAGTTCCATTGGCGTATATACAGGCTGTTGCGCCTAAGTACACTTTCTGAAATTCTGCCGAAAATTCCTCTTTTGACCTTCTTTAATTTATCAGTTACGGCTAATTGGATTTCAGCAACATTCGCAAAATAGAGTGCTTTTAACTTAATTTTCAACTTGAGGAAAAGAAAATAGTCTGGCGTAGATAAATCCGGACAGTAAGGGGTATGATAAAGTGTTGTAACATTTTTGGGGGTCAAATTCAGCAAACACTTGCAGCTTTTTGAACGGACGCATTATCGTGCAACAAGAAAAAAAATCTCGAGAACAGAACCCAGCTGGACCAACCCGTTGAATGCATTTCAGGAGGCGATCAATTACTCCTTCATAAAAATCTGCTTTTACTGTTTTGCCCTATGGTAAGAATTTTTTTGCACCATGTCTTGAGAGTCGAAAGAAATTATAAATCTCTTCTTGATGTGAGATCTTCGGAATTCCTTCGGCCGAGGAAATGACTTTACCAACTCATTTAGAACATTCTGTCACTTTGTTTCGGGTCAAAGGCAAAACACCAGGTCTCCTCTCCTGTAATAATCTTACTAAAAATTTGTCTGCATCGGCCTTCGCGATAATATCTTGGCAAGATGTGACTCTATCTTCCCTTTGCCCAGGTGTAAAGGACTGTGGAACAAAATGTGCACACAACTTTCTCCTTCCCTAATTCTATTTCAGAATCAGATGAACTACAGTCTTGTAGATGTTCAAAGATTCTGCTATCATTCTTGATGCGATTCGACGGTCATTTTTGACCAAATCAGCAACAGCAGCAAAGTTTACCTCAGTTCGAGTCGATTTTAGACAGCCAACTTTCTCGTCATCTACCAGCTCCTTTCCGTCTCGAAATCGAGAATTCCATCTAAATACTTTTGAAATTTCAAAGCCTCATTCCCGTAAGACGTTTGCTCCAGTACTAGTGTTTCTGTCGCAGATAGACCGGGTTTGAAACAAAATTGTATGGCAACTATCTGTTCATTTCCGCCATTAACGACGTATAAAGGAAACTCATTTTACAAATTAAGTTATGACTCTTACACAGTCGAAGATAAACAAACCAAACTCGGTTTGTTAACAGATGTTTGTTGATAGTACTTAGTGGGTTGGCCAATAGTTCACTTTAGTTCTGTCATAAAAAAAAATCAGTCGCACAACTTATGGCTCGCACTGTGTAAATGAAATAATTCTTTTAGACCGAATACAGTTGTTATAATTGAACTTTTAAAAGGTAATATTTCTCCGTTTGGTTTAATGAATTATGTGATGCTGCTGCCATGTTTACATGCAACGTTCAAGACTGAACACATACTGCACACTTTCTTCTGTAGCCTGCAAGAGAAATCACGTAACTAAATCTCCAACCTGCCACTCCAACCGCAAATTTGAACTGCAGGATTCGCAGTAAAACAGCAGATCTACATAGTCGTTTGTGTCCTCGATTTCTTTGAACATAATGTATGTCCCCTCGACATTTGGTGCACTAAGCAATCAATAGTACGTAAATCTTAAACCGGATCGTGATTTGCAGCACATAAAAATTTGTGAATTAATTCTACCAATACTGTATTTTAGACACATTCAACATGTTTGTCCTTCACGCTATTACAAAAGCATTCTAATACGGAAGGTCTGTATTGTGAAACTGTCGTGTCAGCTGTCATTGTTATATAAAACCTTAAAACTTTGGTGCAAATTGCGACGAGCCTTCCTTGTGAAGCTAGAGCTACATAGGCTTAAATTTTGAATGCTTTATTAACAAGTGTTGGAACCTGGAAACTTCAATATAATTAATTATCCAACAGGCTGTTCGTATGCTGCAGGCCATTTTTAGACAAATACGTATAGTCATATTTGCAAAAGGTGGCAGAAGAAGTATAAAGTTTGCTCGAGTGAGCTGCCTGAGAGTAGAGTACGATAGTGAAGTATCCATCGGTAGGAAGTTTGAGGTTGTGTTTTTGTTAATAATGAATACATCCTATCTAATCGCAATGCCGTAAGAGTGGTTAGAAAGTTTTATTTCGTTTACGATGAAGCCACAAAGGGTTTTCATCCCCCTTCCGCTCAGATCAGATTCCAAAATTTACCTGAATATAAACTGGACTCTTACAAGTTCAACTGCCGTGTAGTGCTAAGGTAGTTAAATTACACAGAAAAGGTGCTGCTAGAATGTAGGCATTGTTTTTGGTGTCTGTTACTGAGTTAAATAACGTCTGAACCGTAGTGACCTGTAAGCTGCGGGAGAAAGAGATTTAATTTCTGTGTCGCATTACAGTGGCTGATGTCTGCTGATTTACTGTATCTTTGAGGTAATGTAATTTCTGGCACACGTAATATTATATTATATCGGGTTATTCGTGACTAATTTTATTCCCTACTATATTCTTAGGTACATACATTCAATGTGGTCACATTTGACACCGGAACAAACTTTCCCGCTGTCAGCTGGAACCCCTTGTTAGCTGTAGCAATGATGAACATTAGACATCGCTGAAATGGGATTGCAGTTTCCACCCAGTCGCACCCGAATGCCGCGTCTCTCACACTCTCCGCCTGAAACATTTCACAGTTAACGTATTAAGTCCCTCTGAACTGTGCAGCTGTTCATTGAATGTACCAGCAGTCTGGCAAGCTGGGTTTACTGTCAAATAGTGACGATCTAAAGAGTGTCCCGAAAGCAATAATATCGTGACTACACATCAACACATAATATCTGATCAGGTTACTCTCCCATTGTATTTGTTGCTCTTAGGAAATTTGTCATCATATTTAATGCACTTTGAAACCATATTAATTAAATTAAGCTGGCCAGACTTTCGGACTCAGCGATATTCTTTAAAGACACGAAATGTTTCGCGACATTGCATAGGCAATAATGTACTATTACGTGATCCAGGCAATCATATGTAAAATAATCTAATAATATAACACACACATAAATACAACTGTTTCGTTTATTAAAAATTGGACTTTCAGACTAAAACAAATTACCGGCTTTAAGAGACGTTCTTCGTTAACCTTCCTATATCGAAGTTGCAGTATAACGCTGCACATCTTGCAATAAATTGTGGAAAGAAATTTCATGTTTACATAGACAAAAGTGGGGGAGGTATTTTAAATTTTAATTGTCAGATATCTTCGGCATTTTTACTTAATTATTCTATTTTCTTTGAAAGCGTCTTAGCAGAGGTTGGTTGTTCAAAGTAATACTGTCAAACGGAGAGCTTGTGGTAGCTGAAAGCTGCAAATAAATATTGATAGAGATCAAAATGCAGATGACTTCGACAAAAAAGTGACCACGACCGACTGGTAGATTGTGACTGTTTAGCCACCTTTGCTATATGATATTCTAGCTGTTACACAGACACAAGTATTATTCATATCTATTTTAATTGCTAACTACAAATTTGCTTTTGATTAAAGTTTTCAAATATATTTTTCTGAATTAAGGACAATTATTTTAATGATTTTGTTACCCATGGATATTACTCATGGATAATATAAATATTATCATCATTTGATTAGGAAACTTTTCTTTTTTTTCAGAGTAGTCCAACTCTTTTTGTCAAAACAGTAATACGAAATTTAAAAGATATAAATCAACAATGCTGTTTAACGACAGGCTATATTTGACGGCAGGCAATATTTCTTGTTGTATCTTGCGTTACTGATGTTGTCCTAAAAATGGCACTGCCGCTAGCCGTTTTGAAGATCACTAGGCACAGCTGTTTAACTGTAGTAACACCGTAAGTTTCTTTTTTTAACCATTTCCATGGGTTTAAGTTACAAATCTGGTTCTGTCGCATTTTTCTTTCCTACTTACAACGACAAGTGTTCAGATAGCTAACTCGTTATATTGCTGACATTGATCTTTGACAGTGCGGGCTGATCTACTTACGTTAATGTACTACATATGGTGCTGAATGTTGGAACTGCAAAGATTGCTGTAATTTTTATAGCATATAAGCCAAATATGTTTAGTGTTCTGATTTCTTATTGCACGACATTACATTCAGCAATAATAAAGTGTCTTCTACAGCACCATGTTTCAAGTACACTGGCATTTACTTAAAATGCTTAGGATTATGATACCCTTGAACACAGGTGTTTGCACTCAGAGGCTAAGCATTCGTCCGACATTTATGAACCAGCGTTAATTTTAGCGTTTCTTTCGTGTTTATGCTGAAAAAAACAAAATCTATGCTGTGGATGGTGTTGGCTTGGGAAAGTGTCGTCCAGTTGTTTCAGGCATTTTCCTGATGACTACGATCGAACCTCTTTGTTTGACTTTCCTTTCACTTATCCAGTTTCCGTTACACAGGAATAAATACTTTATTTATGAAGCCATATATTTTGTCAAATTCTAAGATACAAGATATAAGATTCTTACTGTATAACCTAATCATCATAACAGAAATTTGACAAAGGAAAAAGTTTATATGCCTAATATCATGATTAGTGAAATCTAAGTTTGCAATATACAAATAACCGACAAAATGAACTTTAATATTTAAGAGTGATTTCAATCACACTTTTTTCACTAAAATGTTTCGGCGGTTATTGCGGCCATCTTCAGAGTGGAATTATTACGAATATACAAAAGGACAATTAGGTTAGTTGTGTCGTCACTCCATATAAAAGTATTATAAATTAAGTTAAAATTTTGTAAGTAATATAATTAAACGTTATAAATAACTTTGGATGTGACAGTGGGAATGTCTAAGTGCAGAGGAACAATATAAAGGAATGTGTCTTAGATACTCTCAGTAATCTGGTTGGGAAAGTTGAGAAGAGGGCAAAAAACCAAGGATTTCAAAGGAAATAATCAGTAAAATGGATGAAAGAAGGAAATGGAAATGTCAGTATTGAAGAAGGCAGGAAGAACAACCGGAGGCTGAGGAACGAATTGACAAGAGCCACAGATAATGCCAAAAAAGAATATCTTAAGAACATATTAAAAAAGATATGGAATTTCAAAGAACAGGGAGTTACGATTTGATATAAAAGAAGACAAAAGAACTAGGCTGGAAGAGACCCAAGGAATCCAAAATATTGGCATCCAAGTCTCCCAAGGGAATAGAATAGTACAGCAAAGACAAGTGCTGAAAATTTGGGATAATTATATTACAGAATTACACGATCGACCTAATTGACCGGAAACCCTAGAAGTCGAACCTGAAGGGGAAACAGATGCAGACGAGAAGGGCCCATATATTTTGCAAAGTGAAGTGCAAGAAAGCCATCAAGGAAATGAGGAATAAGAAGGCTACAGGAGATGATGATGTACCTGGAGATGTGCTCAAATTGTTGGGAAAATTTGGTTTGAAAATAATGATGAAATTGATCAACACCATTTATGAAACTGGAGAGTGGCCCAAGGACTTCATGGAAGATACAATGATTACCTTAAAGAAGAAGCCACAAGCTACAAAATGCAGCGACCATCACACAATCAGCGTTATCGCACATACAGCAAAGATAGTAACAAAAATACTTAGAAGAAGGATTGAAAAGAGAATTAAGGTTGTACTCGGCGAAGATCACTTTTGGATTTAGAAGAGGAAAAGGAACTGGTGATGCAGTTGGAATAATGACAATAATATCAGAACGAACCTTGGAGATATATGAGGAACTGAGTGTTTGCTTCAAAGACTCGCGGAAGGCGTTTGACCGAGTCAACTGGACCAAATTAATGCAGATCCTAAAGGAAACTGGTATTGACTGGCGTGAAAGAAGATTGATTAACAACTTGTATATGGCTCAGGGGTTTAAAGTGCGACTGAACCGAGGGGAGACAAGAAGTGTGGAGATTGGAAGTGGAGTTAGACAAGTATGCTGTCTGTTACCAATTCTGTTCAAATTATACAGCGAATGCCTTACCAAGGAAGCTCTGGAAGGGTATGGAGACTTCAAAATAGGTGGGAAAATCGTTCACACTGTGAAATATGCGGAAGAACGTGTGTTACTGGCTAAGGAAGAAAAGGTGCTACAGGATATGATTAATAATCGAATTGAAATTGGAAGATACTACGGAATGGAAATGAATGCAGAAAAAACAAATGTAATGAAAATTTTAAACAATCATTCCCAGTAAAAATTATGATAGACCAAAAACCATTAGAGAATGTGGAATCTTTTAAATATTTGGGCAGCATTTTAACAAATGATGGAAGTCGTACTTGTGAAATTAAATGTAGGATTGCTATGGCTAAAGCTGCATTAACAAGAAGAGGGCTCTTTTTACTAGCAAACTGGACTTGGAATTGAGGAAGAAGCTAATGAAGTGCTACATTTGGATCATAGATTTATATGGTGGTGAAACTTGGACGCTTTGGGCAGTAGATCAGAAACACCTGGAAAGTTTTGAAATGTGGTGCTGGAGGAGGTTTGAAAAGATCAGTTGGCTGACCATGTGAGAAATGAAGAACTATTACTTAGAGTCAAGGAGCAGAGAAATATCCTACATGAAATACGTAATTGGAAGGCGAACTGGGGTTTTCACATTTTGCATAGAAACTGCCTTCTACAACGGGTTACTGAAGGAAAGATACAAGGGGGATAGAAGTGACAGAAAGACGAGGAAGAAGACGTAGGAGTCTACTGGATGGCCTTAAGGAAAGGAGAAGATACTCTCATTTGAAGGAGGAAGCTCTGGATCGCACTACGTAGAGGAATCGCTTTGGAAGAGTATTTGGACCTGTCATAAGGCAGACTACTAAATGAATGAATGAATGAAAAAATCTCTAATACTTATTATTTTTTGTGAGTTAAAATTGTTTAATCCGTATTGAGTGATGTTTAATTCATTGATGTGGTGAGTTTAATCTAGCGTGTAGTTGAGAAATGTGTGATTAAACTAATTCATAAATAATAAAGTGCATTTTTTTCGTTATTTTTATATTATGGACTGGATTTATGACCGGAATGTATTAACCCTTATCCCGCTATCGTGGAGAATATGGTGAGCTCATATTAATGCCAGCAAATGGCAGATGGGATTTAATTCAGCTTTTAAAGTGTTAAAATTGTGAACATTAATTTAGAAAGATAATTTCAGTTTCTTTTCAAAGAGTTTTAAAACACTCAATTCAAAATTAATTGCGTAATTCTTTATTTAAATAGAAAATAATAGTCATACATTTCACGAATAAATGTTTGGATATGGTAAATAGCTTAAACAGAAAATTATGTTTGTGGCAAAAATATTTCAACCCTAATAAAAAGTAAGTGCATGACTAGCCATAAAAAGTGGAAATAATTTTAATATTTTTGGATGATTAACACCTTATAAATCCTAAGATACTTAAAAAGAGGTTTTCTAAATTTTTCAAAGAAAATTCAATGCGGAATGCCGGGTAGGGAAGAAAAATTCTCAGTATTTAAATTGGACCACAATTTATAAATTGATTTGAGGCTAGGTACCGATTATGACAGTAATGTATTAACAGCGTCTACAACAATTACAATAACAATACATTTTGTCTTACGTGTTTTGTCAGCTGAGTTCCAAACCAGCAAATCAGAAGCACGTCACTGGCGTATGTCACATAAACTGCCACTCCTTGACTCATATCTGCATAATCTCCCCAATTCTGCAAACAAATATTTGTATTATCTCAAGCAATGGAAGGATAGAAGATTTCAAGTTACAAAAACACGACAAATGTTTTACATTATGAATAGTGGCGTTATGCAGGTGTATTTGATTTTTATTGATTTTAAGCTCCTTCGAAAAATTGCGAAAACGACTAATGGATTCGTCCTGTTTGTTTGTCCGTCGGTTCGTTCGGCATTATGGAACAACTCATCATCCAGTAGCCATATATGAAAATTAATATTTGAAAATCTTTAAAAATCCAGTTGAGAAAATTAAATTCTAATGAAAATTTGTTTATAGTAACAGGTACTTTAAATGACGACCTATGTTCATTTATAATAATGCCTCGTTCAATTTTCTTACAATAAATATTTCGGAAAAAATTTGTAGTGAACACCAAAACACGCAATTTATATTTAATTTTTTTAATCATGTCTTTATTAGAATATATATGAAAATGTGGCGTTACCAGACAAGCCACAAATGAAAGTGCTATCTTTGGACAAGTAATAAAACAAAATCAGAAATATATGTCTTTTTATTTTAAATAACACACCAACCGAGTCCCCATTCATTCAGAAAGGTTTTTCAAATCTATCTTCAACATCATCACTTTTAGAATAGATTTAAAGTCAATCTTCAACATCGCTTAACGTGACTTTCGTTTCCTATTCTCTTCAAACTATGCTGAGCTAATGTTAGTAACCTTAAACTGAGTGGCTGTTTGCACAAACGTTTTATTTCTACTTGTGTGTTAAATTCACTACATGTTTCCCTTCCTCCTTTGGTGTTTTCCAGTACTGTTGCAGTTGAATTTTGTTTCTGTTATAATGTACGGTTAGTCAGACAAGTGATCACTAATCTTGTCAACTGTTCGGAACTACCGGCGCTATGACCGTCCGCCGACTGAAATTGTGAAATGTGTCAAAGTGCTTCGCACTTGAAAGAAGGCTTTGGATGCACTTTTAGATGAATTAAACTTTTCCGTGTAAGTAATTCCAACTCAAATTATGATACGGCGTTTAGGGTATTACATATTTCAGATTTAGAGTAGTCTGAGTATTTTGAAAGTTTTAGTCCAAACAAAATTCAAATCTATTCTATAAATCCCCATAAAGGAATATGTAGACAGCGTAGTAAACTGACTCGAAGAATCAGAAATATATAAAATTCAGAACTGTTTATGGATTCCATATATTATATGTACGATAACTTGTATTAAATCCAGGCGTGTAATATCTCAAAAGCAATTCAACTTTTACAATGCAAGACACGTGAATTAAGCGTTCCGTGTTTTGTTCCCCGTATTAGTTGCTAAGATTATTTTTAACTGCATTAACATGTCTACTTTATTCAGCACTTACCAGCCGATTAGGCGTAAAGCATTTGCTTGTGTAGGTGCGATTGATAAACTGAATAGTGCTTTTTCGCATGTTAGATTTTCTGGAATCTTTCTACAAAAAGAAAGTTTTCGGGGTAGTTATTTGCTTCAAGCAGTATCCCAGTTTACCCAGATGAACTCAGGCTACGCACTGCTGTTCTAAGCAATCTACAGCAAGATACTGACGTCACTTTCCCTCTGAGAACAGAACATCAGCTTAATCACTTTAATCCATTCATGAGTTTGTTCCACCACAAAAATAGCGAGAAATTAAAGCAAAGTTTCCTATATCTCTGAACGTAGAAACTACACATGTTACACGGTCATTCTTTTCCACACACGTAAGTGTGCAGTTATTCTGTGTTGTCTGGATCTACCCTAAATCATCCAACATCACAAAGATAAAATTGTATGGTTGTCATGTAGGGATTTGGACTTCTCATGTTCAAATATTTTGCATTCTATAAATGAAACTGTAAAAATTAAAAATGTAGAATATATTTATGAAAGAATGAATTGTTTCTTAAGCACTCGAAATTAAAAAAATATTAATTAAATAGGTCATTTTTTATCAACTTTAACAGTTGCGCTTTCTTTAATTCGCATAGCTCCTTGCATAATTTAAATCAGTGTTATTTTGTTTTCAGTAACGGCAAATGGTACGGAATGAAGTCATAACTTTCCATGAACTGTCAGGGCAGATAAACATTTCTACACACCGGTAAGTTTAGGATAAAAGTACCAAGTATAAACTGTCATTCAGTTGGACGGAATATTACTTAATGTGCAGAAATTCTGCATAAACTCACAGTACCACACAGTAATAGTTTGGTGTCTCAGCACAGAGAAGAGTATTGAGAATGTGATTTGTTGTCAAACAGGGCATCTGTATGATAAATTGGCCTACTAATACTGATAATTATCGTCTTGAGGCAGAACAATTTCTTTTTCTCTTACGGTTTTGTGCATTTTTTTGTCATTTGGTTTAAACTGAAGCGATGAAGTGTAGTTAAAATGCTGAAACTAAAGTAAACTCCATGCACATAAAGCTGAGGTACCAAAATTGTAATTTTTATAAGACTTCAGTCATAATATATTTGTGTGAGTAGAAATTTGAACTTTTATTTGAATGGAAGGGTATGAAATTGAACTGTATTAGTGGATATAAATGTCACATAATAGCGAATTTTTCGTTTATATAATGGTTATAGGAAACGGGGAGTTGTTACTAATTTAAAGTTTTAATTTCTGCGGTTTCCTGAAAAAATTAGAAATGTATGAGACAAACTGCAACCGAGAGACACTTATTGGACCGCGTGCTTGACAATCAAGTATTGCTATACTGTGCGAAGTATTGTTGTAACATATCTTTATGTGAAACGTGACAAGAGACATGTTACATGTACCGCGTATTGGAACTGACAGCAATGAAAGACGACGTGGTTTGTCTGCCTTCTGAATCTAGTAACGGGCTTTCTAACTTTTTTATACTCACCGGTTTATGACATAATAAAAATGTGCAATATTTTGCTATATATATATATATATATATATATATATATATATATACACGCGCTCCACACATACATACATGACGATATATTTTCTACCTCGAAATCTTGAGGTAGACTTTTTTACGTACATCTACCAGACTACATGGCGTCACATTTCAGCAGTCAGTGTCTTCTAATGCTATAGAATGTAACAGTTATTATACTGTACCGTAACTACAGAAAAAGCAGCGAAGCAAACTGTGGCAAGCATAGTCAGAAGGTGGCCACATAAAGAGATATTCAGAGCATCTTCCAGTTGCTGAATGAACCTGTGAATAGACGGACAGGTACATTACTTTGAAAATATTTAACATGTAATATGTTACTGGTTATTACTCTTTGGTTTCAGTTTCATATGATAGAATATGAGCTTTCTTTTATCAAAATAATGTTTGGAAGGACTGTTTGTATAATGATGTGTGTACGTTTTGTAATAAATATTAGAGAAGATCAGGGGCCGAGTGCCTTTGAGTTATAGACGCCTAGTGGAAAGCTGAAAAAAAAAACAAATCACCAATTATTGATCAAATCCAAGGTGAAGTGATTATACCAGGTAGTAGATTAATTTTTTATGAGATCACTAAACTTATTAATTCGATTTGGAATAAGGAGGAAATGCCTGAGAATTGGAAGGAGTCAATCATTGTACCTATCTCTAAGAAAGGTGATGAAACAGATTGTAGTAATTTTTAAAAGCATACATCTTGGGTCAATTACTTACAAACATTTATTCAAAACCCTGCTGTGAATGTTAACTCCAAATGCAGAGGAATTTATAGGGGATAATTTGTGTTGATTTCGAAGCAAAAGATCAAACAGTAATCATGTAGTCTACGTTCTTCAAATATTTCAGAAATTTCGGTAATACAATTAATCAGATTTATAGACTTCAAGGAAGCTTACAATTCATTTAGGAGACAAATCTTTGATAACATTCTCATTGTGTATGTTATTCTCATCTAGCTGACGAAAATAATAAACATGTGAATGAATGAAACCTGTAGCAGTGTCCGGGTAGGCAAGCGACTGTGTGACATGTTTCCTATTTGGAAAGGTTTGATACAAGGAGAATTTTGATTGCCATTGCTTTTCAAGTATGCTTTAGAGTAAAACATTAGGAGGGTTCAGTTGTACCAGGATGGCTAGAAACTGTAATGTACACATCAGCTGACTGTTTATGCTGATTATGTTAATATTACAGACATAAACGTACATACTGTAGAAAAAATCCAGAATATTTGCTAGTCGCTAGTAAGAAGATTCTTCTAGAAGTGAATGGAGATAAAATAAGTAAATGTTCATGTGTCAAATCAGAATTCAGGACGAAGTCAATATGTACTGATTGATTATAGCCCCTTTGAAAGGGTGGACGAGTTCAAATATGTGGGAACAACCTAAACAAATGAAAATTCTATACAGGAAGAAATCAGGAGGAAGTGGAAATCAGTGAATGATTTTCAGTCTATGCAAATTTAAAATTAAGATATATTGAATTTTAATTTTGCCTCTTGTGTTGTATGGGTGTGAAACATGGTCGCTTACAATGAGGGAGGAACGTAGCCTGAGGGTATGTAAGAATAGCATGCTGATTATATTTGAGACTATGTTGGAAGAAGTGATAAGGGAGTGGATAAAACTACATAATGAGGATCATAATGATCTGAACTCCCCACCTAATATGATTGGGGTAATCAAATTTCAAAGAATTAATTTGGCGGGGCATATAGCAAGTATTTGTGAAGAGAAGGGTCTACAAGCTTTTGGTGGTTAAACCAGAGGGATAGAGACCACATGGAACATAAAAGCATAAATGGTAGGTTAATGTTAAATTAGATCTTCAGAAGGTGGTGTGTAGGCATTGACTGGATCGATCTCACTCAGTGTGGGTTAGGTGGTGGGCACTTGTGAATGTACTGATGATCATTCGGCTTCTATAAAAAGATGGGAATTTTTTGAACAGCTGAAAACGGGTTAGCTCCTGGAGAATGACTCTGCTCAATGGAGTACGTAATCCAGGAAGTAAGTAAATAGGTAAGTAATTATCAAAGACTTTAAATTAAGTACATCTATTTTGACATTACAATAAAGTCTTTATATATTCTTTTGAACTTACTCTATAATATTCTGATGGTGTTGAATGCACGCATTTAACTTATCTTGCAAGTCACAGTTTGCAGCTGTATGAACTTGTTCATCTTCCTGCCCGTGGTGAGGCGTGATATGTTGCTGTCTGATTTCCAATATGGCTACGTTTAGCTTCTGGAACTGACTGCAGGCCACAACGATCAGAGTGGTAATCAGAGACATGTAACCACATACAATACCCACTAGCAGCAGTGATGTGATACACTGAAAATAAGTGAATTTTAATAACATAAGTTTACGTTAAATGAAGCACTTAAAAATTCTGACGTAAATAAATTCTGCCTGCACTAATGACAATATGGAAATGACAAGTTTGACTCGTATTCTTTTTTTCAAGATTTATTTTTCTTTCATAGAATTTAAATGCACATCCAGTCAATTAGACATTTCTTTTCATTGAATTTAAGGAACGACTTTACCTATTCGAAAGGAAACCACTTTAGGATGTCCGTTTTATTTTTATAATTCCACACTATATTCGTCGGTGAAAAATCTGGTGTTGCGTTGTGAATACATGATTGCGAAGCTTAGAAACGACCTGCTTATATGAAAATGTAGATAAACTATGGAATTATAATATTGTGGGAAGCGATGTGTTTAAGATAAAAAAAAACAGTTGATATCTCCTATTACAGGACGTAGTCTATGGAACATATAATTGTTTTTGTGTACTCTTTCTTAATTATGAAATTTGCTAATTAGTTTTCACTGTCTTGTGCTTTATTGTGTTGCTCCAGTAAATACTTTGTGCTGCGAAGTGCCAGATAGAGTGTGTATATAATTGAGAAGCCGATCCCTTTGGCCGGGAGGTCTAAGGCGTGGGTCTGCCTCCGTTCGCTTGCTGGGATTGGGGTTCGAATCCCACCAAGGGCATGAATGTTTGTCTATTGTGTGTTGTCAGGTAGAGGTCTCAGTGTCTTATTCCTTTTCCAGAGGTGCCTACCGAGTGTGTTCTGTCTGAGTGTTATTTCGAAGCTTTGTGGAAGAAGTGGCCATGACCGGAATACGGTCCGAAACGCCACAAAAAAGGGGAAAATGTAATTGACAGCTGGACATAAATTGTTCTGTCAATTGCATGGTAGTTGTTAACACTATAAATTAATAAATCAAAACAATCTGTTGTACTGCAGATATATTACTAACATACAAATTACGTTCTCTTCTTTCACATGCGTCAGTGAGCGTGTGGCTTGATGTAGAAGTGCGGTGGTTTGAGCGGGGGGGGGGGGGGGGGGGGGCTGCCTTAACATTTGTGGAAGATTTACAAATAAACTGTGGGAATGAGGAAAGTGAATGCTGTGTTCTTTGTGACTGAGATTATCATGAATCTTACGTTTGGCCTTGATGTATATCCTGATCTGTTTCACTGACATCTGTCTCCAGGTTTTATTAACATTTATCCCTGCTAAACACGACACAGCCTTAGATCACGTAATGACACCAACGTTAATCTGAACAGCTTGTACTGCTGTAGCGCTATGGATTTGTGTTCAAAGGTTGCCAGCCGATACACTGGAGGTGAAGAATTTTTCTATCTTTCTCTCAGTTCTGCAAGTAAATTCCGGCTCAGTGGCACGGAAAAGCGAAGAAGGTTTATTTGATATTTTTTTACAATTCCTCATTGTGAGCCAACTGACCGACGCTATGTAGTTGGAGATCATCTTAGAAAAATAAAGAAGGAAAAAGGACAGAACGAAGAAAAAAAGAAAGAAAGAAAAAAGAAAGAAAGAAAGGAAAAAGAAGTGTGTCATTTAACTAAATCTGTTAATATAAGAATAATAATAAAATAGATAATGAGAATTTTTTCTTACAAATTGTTACCTGTGAGATGTTAACCAGTTCATAGAACGGTGAAACAGTCCAGTCGAAAGGATACCACGCCATTATTATTGTTTCGTGGTTTGTCACGATACGTATTGTTGACTGGGTAAAATGAAAACATAATATCGCAATAGCTGCACTTCTCCCATACTTCATAGTGAGCGGGATCATTCCTGCCGCTGTCAAGTGTCCGGTGTCAGCGTCTCTGGTCGGCAGATCTTCCCACGTGAAGATGTCTGTTAGATCCATCACACGTTCAATACTACGTTTTCCCAATCTGTGACAAAGTAACCAAACCGTTATATCAGGTACATTTAATGTGGAAAAGCAGTCAAAGGAGAAGAGGGAAATTTGGATTTCGTGTCGTCTGATTTTGAGCAACTGAATTCTTTGGAAATGAAATTCTGATTGGATGGAATTTTATGTCCTGTCTGGTGTAGAATCCATTAATTTTACGCTGCTACATTTTTCTTTCCTTTCAATGGGCAAGAAACATTGTCTCTTATATCTTTGTATTTGTTACACCGTGCATCATATAATAATTTCTTTATTTGTCCAACTTAGATACACATATAAAATGTTCCGTAGTCCTATTAGATAAAATTCCTCTACATGTTTCGGGCTGGCTCGCCCATCATCAGGAGGTTCAAATATGTACTGTACACGAAGCTACTAGTCTTCCTCTCTGGTGTGTTGTCGTCGTGGCCGTTGGGAATGGCCCAACGGCTACGACGACAACACACCAGAGAGGAAGACTAGTAGCTGCGTG
>Ga0268261_10000848_pt1 | contig 20224 bp, 28 predicted proteins | sample TergutNc150P1_FD_190353 | JGI IMG/M metagenome (GOLD analysis project Ga0268261, IMG submission 190353) | Nasutitermes corniger P1 segment gut microbial community from laboratory colony in Florida, USA - Nc150 P1 (SPAdes) (version 2) | ecosystem: Host-associated > Arthropoda: Insects >...
GCCCAGAGGAGTCCTACCGATTGTGCTGCGTCGTTGTGTGTGATCTAGAAACATCAAGAATGGGTGTTCCATATATATATGACATTAGTCGCCTAAGGGTTAACAGCGGCGTCTTTTGTTGGAAATTCCACGGTCTTTTATAGCAGTCAGGAAGCACTTCAAGTGAATCTGCTTTCTTACAATAAAACCAACTAGATGCACCAATTTCTGAAATTTATTCTTGGAATGAAATTCTACATATTTCGGGCAGTTCCTCTGTCCATCATCAGGAGCTTTTCACTTACACACAGCAATGGTATGTCATAGAGGTTTGCTGGCAGCTTGCAAGCAGGATCAGGATGGAATATTCTTGATAAAATTGACTGTTTACAGCCACAAAGCAACAAAGCAGATTCATTTGACGTTCGTGTGACCGTACATCGTGTTAAATTTCATATAATGAAAACAACTAAATGCACCAATTTCTCAAATTTATTCTTGGAATAAAACTACATGTTCCGGACACTTCCTCTGTCTATCGTCAGGAGTTTTTCACTGTACCCACAGCAATGGTATGTGTCATAGAGATTTGCTGACAGCTTGCAAGCAGGATGAGATTGGTTCGCAGTTCCATTCTGATCCTGCTTGCAAACTTTATATCGCAAGCTACTGAATGGAAAATTAAATCATTTAAGTCAGCTAGACAGAGAACTTACTGAACCGATACTACTAAATTATGCCCATGTCTTCCACGACGAGGAAGCAATGATTTCAATGGGATTAGCGCAATTGAACATGAGATACCAATAGCCGACGCGCGACCCATTAGGCGTCCCCAATACAGAACCCCGTACGCCCTGAGGCAAGAAATGCAAGCTCAAGTGGCGAACATGCTCGATAAAGACGGCATAAGGCCGAGCAATTCCCCCTGGTCAGCGCCAGCCATTTTGGTACCCAAGAAAAACCCAAATGGTACCCCTAAATACAGATTCTGTGTAGATTTTAAAGCACTGAATTCTGTGACGAAATTCGATACATAATCGTTACCAGTCTTCGAAAAAGTTACGACCTCTTTACATGGATTCAGGTACTTCACGACACTCGACCGCCAAAGCGGATTTTGGCAGGTACCCATAAAAGAGGAAAGCCGGGAACGCACAACGTTCACTGTCCCTTCCGGACACTGTGAATTTAATCGCCTCTCTTTTGGATTATCCAACTCTCCCTCTAACTTCCAGATTTTAATGTATATTGTTTTGAGAAACCTCATATGTACCATTGTTGGATTTTCATTGATGATTGGATTGTTTTCTCAAACAGCTCAGGAGCAAGCTCAGCGATTAGATGAGGTATTACGTATTACGTAGGCTCGATGAGGCAAATTTACAGTTGCACCCTGGGAAATGTGTAACTTGTCAGCCCGAGTTGCGCTATCTAGGCTGTTGTCAGAGAAATGCGTATCCGTCTCCCTGAAAAAGTGACGGCCTGAGGGCCGTCACTTAACCGGACAATATTTCGGGCAGTTCCAGACAGTCGCAGGAGGACAATATCCGGTCCCCAAAAACGTCGAGGACGTTAGGGCGTTCCTCAGTTTAGCTTCGTTTTACAGAAGGCTCATGCCAAATTTTGCCGAAATTGCTAAACCATTGATGGCTCCAACTAGGAAGGACCGTCAGATTACGTGGGGACTGCAACACCAACAGGTTTTCCAGAGTATGAAGGATAGGTTGCGTACCACACCCGTACAGACCTACCCAAATTTTGAATTGCGCTTCATACTAACTACTGATGCATCAAAGGTGGCCATTGCTGCCATATTGTCGCAAGTCCAAGACGGAAAAGAGAGGCCGATCGCATTCGTAAGTAGACAGCTTAACACAGCGGAACAAAATTGTACAGTTTCCGAACAGGAAATGTTTGCCTTGGTGTGGGCAACCAGGTACTTCCTCTGTTACCTGTATGGCAAGCGTTTTCTAGTTAGGACAAACCATGCAGCGTTAACCAACTTGCAGAAATTTGCTGACTACAACAGTCGCTTCTTAAGTTGGTCTCTAAAACTGTCCGAATTGGACTTTGTAGACGAGCACGGAGCAGGGTTTAAGATAGGCCACGTAGACGCTCTGAGCCAGCACGTGGAAGCCATCACGAACCCAGATCCCCTAAGTCGAGAGAGTGTCCAAAAGGAACAAAGAAAGGATGCTTGCAGTCGCAGACAAACCCCAGGGAATTAACACAGTAAGACTGAATTCTTCCTGGATAACGATGACTACATGTACAGACGTCGGCAAAACGGCAAACATCAGCTAGTAGTCCCGGAGACTTTAATCCAAGATGTTGTTAGAGAAAACTACAATCCAAAGCAAGTGGCACATCCTGGGATTAAACGAATGTACAGCCTAATTTCACTAAATTACTGGAGGCATAAAATGAGGGAAACCATAGAGCAGTACATAAGAAAGTGCCTCCCCTGCCAGAGAAGGAAAGAGAACCGGGAAATGATTGCCCCACTTGGAGAAGTAGAGGAGCCCAAAATTCCCTTCGAAGTTTCTTCGATGGATATAACTGGCCCCTACCCAACAACGTTGCGAAGGAAGAAGTATGTCCTCACTTTTATTGTCCACCTGAGAAAGTATGTTGAGGCGTTTCACATCCCCGATCACATGTCCGAAACGTGTGCGAGGGTGTACTCAAGCCAAATCGCCCAGCGTCATGGTGCAGGATAGACAATGTTCACGGACGAAGGCAGCGATTTTATGTCACCTCCCCTCCAAAGAACGTGCAAAATATTAGGTGTCCGCAGCGCGCGTACTTCCAGCCATCATGCGTCTTCGAATGAGATGGTGGAAAAGCTCCACCGTTCCCTCTATTCTGGCCTCCTGCACTACGTAAATGCAAATCATCAAAATTGACAAATTCGTGTCTTTCTACCTCATGACATATCGAGCCACCTCTCACAAAACCACGGGTTACAGTCCATTTTACTTGTTGCATGGGAGGGAAATGGTTCTGCCCAGTACTGACAATTTAAAGGCTCGAAGTCCTAAAGACAATACCGACGACGATGAACGCTTGGAAAACCTCAAATCGAATCTGAGATTAGCTTACAAGCTAGAAGAGAAAGTCAACAGTCATATCGGAACAATGAACGGCTTTATGATCGTAAAGCTAAACAACCGCAGTTTGAAGTAGAGGATTTGGTTTACCTGTATAACCCTGCCTTTAAGCCAGGTTTGACAGGAAGTTTGCACAAGCATGGTCACGCCCTTGTAAGATTAACAAGAAAATTTCAGAGCTGAATTATGAAATAGCGGATTTAAAGGACAAACGTCAAGTTGCGCACGTTAACCGTCTTAAGAAGTAATTTAATCCTGAATTATGGAAGCCCAAAATGAAGCAAAAACCTGAGAGAAATGCGCCGAGGAAATTCACAGGAATAGTTTAAAATAGGATCATACCCATTAGTGTACCCACAAAACTCGGAAGCTAGAGCCGAACACGAACCACTAGTTGACCACAGTCCAGACACCCCTGACCTCACCCAACAGACTACCGATACTCCAATTTCCGACAGAAACGATCACAGCTATCGCCCTTCAAACACGCCCCTTTTTAGGCGCGAACTTCAGACTTCCAGGACACACCCCCGCTCACTAGGTTGCTTGCGAAGGCCCTGTCTCAAGACACTGAAAACCTGTAATATATGTGTGTTAAGTGTATGCGACTTTGTATCTTACAGGGTGCTTACAACTTATCATGTTAGCAGAGTTACATGTTTAGCCACTTAATCACAGTGTCATATTTAAGGAGAGGGATGTTATCCCTTCAAACGATCAATGGCGCATTGCAGTAAATGTGAACCTGAATACGTATCACGAAGTTCTATCTAGAGTAAAGTCAGACCTCCTGGCTGTGGAACAACAGACAAAAGAGTTTACGTCAACTTCTGAACTTAAACAGATTGAATTGTTTGTATAAATTCTAGAAGATAACTTCACGACTTCTATCACATTTTACCCCGACCAGATCCCCGACAAGGTTCACTTAATCTAGGCGGTAATATTCTAAAGACTATTTTTCGAACAGCAACTGTATCAGATATTCACGATTTGCACTGTGTACTTGATTTACAGAATATAAATTCAGATATACTTCATTCTCTACCAAGCCAGTTGACATATGAAAGGAAAGTAGCTGATACGACGTCTCTTAACAGACAGTATTGCGAACCTTTCTAGCATCGTTAAGGATAGTATAATTCAGTCCCATGATAAATATCACCAAATTACCCGAGACCAATTTTGGTTTAATCTTACATTTCTGGGACAAAGCACAAATACACAATTGTCATACAGATGGAATTTACTTTGTTGCAATTAACCCAACAGCTAGTTGACATTTTTAGTGCCATAAAACTTGCCATTTCAGGGAGCTTATCAATGAAGTTATTTAGCCCCTCTTCACTTCGGAGTATACTTAGAAACATAACTCTTCATTTGCCAGAGGGAAACGAACTGATAGCCGGCACTAGAACAGAAAATATACATCAATATTATAAATTGTCTAATAAGTCCATTGTTGCCAATTCCACCTGCATTAAAATCATTCTACTTTTTCCCGTCAAGTCTGATGATCACCACTTCACGCTTTATAAAATAATTATCTTGCCTGAACGATTATCTTCCGACAAATTTGTTCAGTATGCTTTTGACTATCCATATTTCGCGATACAAGTCAGTCAACACGGCTATATACCTTTCACAGAGAAAAGCTATAGCAAATGCGTTACAAGTAACACCACTGTATGTCCGTTGGATTCAGCTATATTTAATACACAAAGACTTACCTTTGCTGTTAGTTTATTCTTCCAGAGTCCAAGCCGCCAACAACTATGTAAGACAAATTTACTTTCCATCTTTCAACAACCAACGATGATTAACACCGGAATATCTGGATATATCATTTCCCAACGCCACGACAACTGACATTACGCTGTCCGGGGAACGAAGCCAGTCGTCCCCCACGCCAGTTCTCGTGAATGCCGGACTGCTATTCTACGCATCAGCCTGCCATGTGCCTACAGTAGATTTCCGTATATATATCCTACACTACGCGGATATATGCAGACGGAAATTAAACACCGCATATCTCCCTGCCAGATGAAGTTCCTATAATTTCGCAGCACGAGTCCCACCAGATACAAGAGCAAACACCACAGACATTACTAGCGCTATACAGCTTACGATCTCATCTCCCAACACTTCTGCATTCAATTGACGTCGATTCTTTGTTACACATGCATCAAACTTCACGAAAATTACAATCTAAAATACGTTGGCATACAATTGCTATTATCTTGATTACTATTATTTTGTTATTAGGATGATTGTATTTTCTACTACGATCACATTTCGACAAACTGCGATGTGCAAGCACCAAACACAAGACACTGCATTGCTACTTTCCCTCAAACCCCCTACAACAACGACGAACTCCGGAACCACGACCGAGAGACACACAACAGAATGTCGTGTTGTCAAGCTACTCCCTACAACACGCAAACTAATGAAGGCAGACTTGACCTGCAATCGGAATAACCTTGGCAACACATCTCTGTTTACTGCGAACACTGCAAATTCCACGCATCAGAGCGAGCGCTCGCAAGGCGTATTTTGTACACCAATCGACCTCACTTGTTGCACAATAAACCAGTCACACATAACCAGCTATTATGTATTACACAGCTATTCCTCTTAACACAGTCGTTAAGAATGAAAAATACCCTATACACACGTTCTTTTTTAATTTACTCTGTACAATTTTATTGATTTACGCCTCTTTTTACTTTGTATGATTTATGTTGTATATCCTTCATCCCCATTTGTATATTCATTAGTCTTGTATTTTCTCTGATTTTTAAGATTTTATGTGTATAGCTTTCCACCCCAAATCTTTTTCTTACGACGGGCGATTGTAATGAACGTAAAATGTCAATCGTATGCTAGATTTTACATATTAACTTTGGTAGTTTTTGGATTTGTATGTTGAAATGGTCACAGATTCCATTCATTTCGTAATTGCGAAACGAACAATCGCTCACAGTTGCAACTCAGCGCTTATTTGTCAGTTCCCAATTCTTTCGAAGCGTTTAACTCCAACTCTTACGCGATCAGTTTGTCTCAACTATAAAATGTTTATGTATCATTTATCTCTAATGTAAATTCCCGCTTTTGCTGACATGCAGTTCACTTGAAGGAAACGCTGTTCGTCGGTCACTGCCTAACTACAAGACTCTAAGAACGATAATTATTTTACAGAATTCAACATTGATTACGATGTAGCATCGCTTCTTCATACTACAATTTAAGCCGAATTGACTGAGTTAATTTTCTGTATTCCAAATTAATTCGAGTGAAACACTTTCGTAATATAATTCGCACGATCTTTACTAAATTATAATTTCATATTTATTCGGGTTTATACAAGATTAAGTTAATCATTTTATCCTTCTTTTTTCATTGTATAATTTACCATCCCCTTCATATCTGTAACATAGCATCACCATTGATTTACAATATATAGACTATATATAGTCAAGTGTGATTTTGATCAGTTACTAGTCCTCATGTACTACACCCTTTTATCAGTAGTTACTGACTGGTGGTAGTTTCTACCATTTCCTACTGTATTATTATTACGAACCCCTCACGCTACTTATATTTATGTCCCATAGGGTATCACTATTAAAATCTAGTCCCCTCCAAATTAGGGCATTACAGCATTATGCTTTATGACTTGTGGGGATTCAGAATTTTTGCTGAGTATCTGACTTCGTGGAGCAGTCCGTCTTTTTTATACATGTAAAAAAGTAAAACAATCCCATTACAGACCTGGACAAGCCAAGAGTGTTCCAGGAGGTTGCGGCTCCCTGATTTCAAGACAATCGCCACATGAAGGTAGTACTTTTGTCAGCCCTACGCACCGACCGCCTTTACGCCCAGGAAATATTCCTGGTACTCATTTCTGTTAGTGGCAAAGTCAACTCCAGGGCCATAGTGAGGCCGGAAAGATTATGTTAATGAAAAATTCCAATGACATCGGGAATCGAACACGCGACTTTCCAACTTGTAGCGCAGTGCCTCAACCAACTGCGTTACCGCGTGCCCCTATTTATATATTATTTTTAGTAAAGCTGTCTAGATCTCAGACTACATAGTGTCAATAATGCAAAGAAGGGAATTGCGTGGAAGCGGCGGGGGCTTAATTTGTGGTACTGATATTGAATTTGGATTGATAGCAGAAAACCACGACAAGATTCAGTATAGCTAGTCAGTGCCCCCGCCTGGATTCGGATGGGAACTTCTCGGGTACAGTTTAGAAGCCTCCTCGATTCTAGAAATCTCTCGGTACACTACTTGAAGAGCTGATGATTGTAGGTAATATATATTACCTGTGATATGTCTAACACCGTATCAGCCTAGAAGAAATCATGAAGATCATCACATAATTTACGTGTTTAGTGTCCGAAATAACAGGTGGTCTTCGTTGTCTTCCTATCGCCCCTTCATGGAGATGATGTCTACCTGTCTCCAAGAAGTTGCATCGACTTAATCCAGGCAGCTGACAGACCACACAGCGGTATATATTCACGTTTATGTTAGGATAAGGAAAACAGGACGACCTAATTTTCTGCTTTCATTTTCTGTGTCAGTGAAGAAAATAACTGAGAGAATGGCGAAGTCCATACTGCTGCGTTCTGCTTCCAGACTCCCCCCGCTTGCAGTTACATACAAAACCGCTTTCGATCAAAGAGTAAATTAGCTAACAGAAGTAATCAGCCAAACATGACTCCACCGACATCTGCGCGACTGAATTGTGCTTTTCGACTGCTATCCACTGTAACAGTTCATAATTAAGAGTTCAATCATTGGAGCGGTTACCAGCAAATCTTCATGGCTACAAATTCGGAAACCGTATTGTATTCTGCGTGTGGCCCGAAATGTACATTTGCTGTCACATCTGTATTCATAGCGGAACATATTAAAAATGTTGAGTAAAGTCGTATTTATTTGTTCCGTTGATGCGATATATATTATAACATATCAAACAAGACTTGGTATGTACGTATAACATAAAATTGTGGCGCGTTCTTTCAGTCATTGCTGCAGTGAAAAAAGCAATAAGTGTTACGTAGTCTGAGTGTGTGTTTTTAGACTTAGGTAACCAGCATGTACTACGGGTGGTCCCTATTGTCATCTGTGGCCTGCTCGGCTTTAGAATATTTTTCCACATGATCTCATAAATTATATGATTTTCGATTTTAAAAAGAATTATTGAACATAAAATGTGTTTTGATTTTCTCTACAACTTTGAAACATTTCTTATTCTGGGAAGAAGTGGGCGAGATATGATTAAATACGTATATTGGTGTTCATGTAAAGTATCCGTTTTTTTTCGATTTTAATGAAATTTGATTTTTTTCAACAGATTTTCGAAAAATATTCAAAAACAAAGTTCATGAAAATCCGTCCAGTGGGAGCCGAGGTTGTCCATGCGGACAGGCGGAAGGATGGACAGGCAGACGTGACGAAGCTAATAGTCAGTAGTAAGCCATCCGTTGGTCAGGGTCAATATCCTCCGTGACGTCACACTTAAACAAACCTAATCTTCCCCTTCCCCTCCCTGCCTCCAGGCGATCATTTGATGTAAACAAATGATGGCAGACAGCTTGGCCCAGGGCTAAACCTAACATTAACTTGTTATTTTGAAACCTAACGTAACCCTCTCCTCCTCCCCCAGGCTGACACGTGATGTAAACACGTATACAGTATACAGATTAAATTATGGTGAGATGCAAGTTTGCCACTTATGTACATGGCGAAGTCACCCACACATCGCAGCACAACCCTAGTTTGTAAAACAACCATAACAGTGCCTCAGCAATATGTTTTTCAGGACACTTAACAACGGATGAAAACTCGCTAACCCACGTAGCGTTAGGAGCAATACCTTGCACAGAATCGTGGATATAGGTGAACGTTGTTGCTCCATTAAAACACTTTCCGCCTTGAGGTGCCATAGTCTAAAATGTAAAAGGATCTTAATAGTATTAAACATGAAAGTTCAAAAGGTATAAACCACGTAAAATAAAATATGTCCTAAAAATATTACATATTTTAACTTTACAAAACTACTTAATGCTTTACAGGCGAATGTACGTTAATTAATAGGAATTTTTCGCAACGTCGACACACCAACACAAAAATGCGGGGTTTGCAAAGCACTAATAAGTTAATTACTTGTCATAAGCTTTCGCATGCAGCAACCAAATATTTAGCTTCGCACAAACGTAACACAGTTTAAACGGTTGCGTGTAGCCCCAAAGATTTAGCTTCACACAAACGTAGCACAGTTTAGTTTAATTTACTATGGTTTAACTATCAAATCTATAGCACCCTCAACCTATTTTTAAACATATTAGTAGCTGTTTGTACAAACGTATCTTAATGCACCCCAAAACAAATGGCTTTTACTATGGCGCCACACCTAAATTTGTAAATTTCCTTTTAGACCGCTAACATTACAAGCCCGCTTAGAAATTTGTCTACACCCGCCCAACTCATTACGTTAGAAGGAAATACTTGGTTTACCTCTAGGCAAAAATTCCTTAGGTCAATGGTAATACTTGATCCCTCAGGACAAACTTTCCTGTGTCACGGCATGGAACTGTTCATACAGTTCCATGCTGTGACACAGGAAAATCGCATACAACAAAAACAACCACGCAACGGGAATAGCTACAGATCCAAACAGTAATACAATGGCTGACGCAAAATAGCAAATACCAAAAAATCAGAAACCATACGCTGAGCAACCAACCACGCCGAATATAACAGAAATCTATACCACAAAAAATACAAATATGCACACGAGAATATTCCTGGAAGGTCGTTGTACACACGGCTTACCATTACAAACTTCATACCCGATGCAAAAAGTCCCCATAGAACACCATCTCGTCCATATACGCTCCCAGAAAGTAATCACCAGATATCTGGCAAACGACTTCAAGGTGATACCTACGGAAATTTACGTCGATTATAGTTCCTATGTGAACAACTTGTCCACAGTTTTACCTGCTTAGCTTTTTAATATGTACTTTGTATGTTTTTTAGATTTTGTATGCTATAGTTTTAACAACGAGATCTCGTTAGATGAATCTTACAATAGTCTAATGTAAAACTGGTTAACTTTGAATTTAAATCATTATATATGCCTTGTAGGCGTTACAGACAGTGGTAGACTAATATATTTGTAGACCTGAAGATGGCCCAAATGAATGAGCCGAAACATGTCGTCTAAATGAAACAACAATAAAGTAACGAAAGCTATAATAGCTAATACTAGAACGTACAGCTGTGTTGTGACTGTTTATATACATAAGTGTAACTGATAGGTGTATGTTCAACACAGCGGGGATGAACAAACTAAAAATTAAAAAAATAATCAAACTTCTATTGTTTTTTCCATCCCATTCTCCCCCCTGCGCAATATCGAACAACAATTGCCGTGTATTCCTTATCTGCTGGAATTTATGGGCCATAATGTCACCGAAGTGACTAAACGCAGTCCTATTCTTAACGATCATTCTAGAGCAAGTCCTATCTATATAATGAACTTATTGCTCAAGATTGGAAGTCTCGCTATCTATTGTTTGCATAGGGACATACACTACTATGGTCCATGCAGTATTTGACAGGGGGTAGTAACCTAAATCTTCAAAATAGACACAAGGTACTTTTAACATTCATTTCATAGCCGGCGTTTCAAACTCATCTGCAACAAACAAATGCGCGGTGTTTACTATTTTCCACCTCGTTCAGTAAAATGGTTTTAATCGATTAATGTCTACTTTGGTTGACCTGCGTCCCCTAGCTATAGTGGCATTTATCTTATTTATTTCGGTTATAGCGTACGGTCCGAACCACTGCGCACTTAGCTTGCGCGATGTACCTCAGCGCAGTGTTTCATCGAAAAGCAAGCCCTTATCTCCTACCTGCAGTTTCGTTTGTCCTGCGGTTTTGTCGTAATGACTTAGTTTTTCTCTTGATGTCAGGTTTTTGTGTGCCTGTTGATGAACCGTCTGTAATCGGCTTCTCAATTTGGACGCCTAGTCATAATTATACTTGGGTTCAGGCGGCTTCTTATTTATTTGACAACTACACAGTTTTACGTAATCCTCTACCTCGCCTCATTTTCGGCCATGTGTATTGCGATTTAATCGCGCAGTAAGTTTTGTTTATTCCCCTATGACCGCCTACAGGGGCATCATGGAACTCACACAAAATCTGTCTTCTCGTATTCTCATTAGGATGGTCCGTCTGCTCTTTTATCTTGCCAACACTGCCGATTCTACTCAGAGCATCCACGTTAGTGTTCTGAGATCCGCTTTTGTGAACAATTTCATTGTCATATTCCACCAATTGGATCTACCATCGTTTTAGCCTCGATCCCGGGACCTTAACATTCATGATCCACACTAAAGGCTTATGGTCACTAACAATTTTCAATTTGCGTCCGTACAAGTACGGCCTGAAGTACTTGGTCGACCATACCATAGCGAGTAACTCCTCGCTTGGGGTATAGTGGGATTTTGAGCTATTCAAACTGCGACTAGCGTAAGCTACCGGCAAGTCTTTGCCAATCGGCCCCTGTGATAACACGGCACCCAAACCCTGATTGCAAGCGTCAGTTGTCAAAACAAACTCATTCGAGGAATCGGGGTACTGTAAAATAGGTTGCCTAGTTAAGATGGATTTTAAGTGTTGGAATGCGTTTTCTTGTGCCGCAGTCCTTTCAAATTTAGTGTCTTTCTTTAAGAGCTTATATAATGGTGACGCAATCCTGCTACAGTTTGGTATAAACCGTCGGTAGTAGCTTATCATACCGCAAAAAGCTTTCAGCTGTTTCGGATTGGTGGGTGTGGGAAAATGCTCTATTGGCGCTACCTTTTCAGGGTCCGGCCGCACCCCGGCTTCCGTGATTTGGTGGCCCAAGTAGTTCAGCTCTTACCTGAGAAATTCACACTTTTCAGGCTGCAATTTTAACTTACAGGGTCGCGGCCTCTCTAGCACTTCTCGCAACTTAACATCATGCTCTGCCAACGACCTGGCATATACAATAATATCATCCAAGTACAAAAAACAACGTGTTCCTGTCAGTCCGCTCAACACGGAGTTCATCATTCGTTGAAATGTAGCTGGGGCCTTCTTTAACCCAAAGGTTAGCCTCAGGTACTCCCAATGACCCTGCTTAGTACTGAATGCTGTCTTTGGTCCATCTCCGGGTTCTAGCTCGATCTGGTGATAACCCATCACCATATCCAAACATGTAAAGTATTTGGATTTCCCTAGCTGAACTAATATCTCTGTAATATCGGGAAGCGGATGAGCATCTCCGATGGTTTTCTCATTCAACTATCGGAAGTCCGCCACCATTCGCCATTTCGGTTTTACCGTCTGTGCCTGCCATTTTCGATACTATTAAAAGGGGACTATTCCATGGGGAATCACTTTTGGTTATAATGCCATCCTCCACCAATTGTTTCACCTGCCTATCTATCTCCTCTTTCTGGCTTCAGGTAGCCTGTAGGGTCGCGTGTTTATGGGTGTAACACCTGGATCTAATTGCATAGTGTGTCTAGAGGCTTTAGTACAACATAATTTATCTCCGACCAAGTAAAACACATCTTGATACTCAAAAGTACCTCAGGGGGTAATTTCTTTTCCTCCTCATTTAGGTGTTCGTCCCTCAATTTGGCTATTACTGTCTCTCCTCGACTAAAATTTTTGATCACCCCGTCTTCTCCCTCTTTAGTCACGCCCATGATTGCGGCTTCACTGGTATCTCTGTCATCTAGTTCCTCCAGCTTAACCACAGGATCGAGTAATTCTACTTCTTAATCTGTAGTATTGACAATGCTGGTAATAACGCATCCGTTATCTACCTAGACTAGGCTCTCGGACATGTACACCCCTGGCATTAGCTATCCTTTCTCAACAATGCCTTCTTGTACCCGCGGCCCTGCGTCCACCGGTACCTGCACTATCAGATCGATTATGATTGGGAGGGTGAGTTTGTTCACTCTTCTATTTCTATGTGCCTCTGGTTCGGCTCCGGGTAAGGACATTAATTTCTTACGTACGAGAACCCCCTTGTATTGAAAAATCAGAACCTCTTCTCTATAACAAACGCGCGCTCGCCTTGCCTTCAAAAAGTCGCGCCCTAAAATTCCATCATCTTTAAGGTCTACTTGTGTGAATACTAGTTATAGACAATAAGGAATACTCCTTTCGCCTTCTCGTACCCGTCTCCAAACTGTCATGGGTCTTAATTATAGATCCGTCCACGCTTTTAACACGCACTCGTTCATTCGGCTCGAACTCGGCTGCACTCAACAGTTTATTGCTCTTTACTAAACTAATATCTGCACCGCTATCAACCAAAAAATAGGCTTATATCATTGACTAACGTACAGCTCAAAATAACTGCGTTCTAGGTAGGTGCAGTCTATTGAGTATAGGCGACGGTCGGGCGGCTCCGTCCGTCTTGACTCGTTTCCCGACGTACTATTGGTGTCGTTACCCTCCCCTCCCCGCAGTGGTTTTCGACAATTTCGGGCTGTTGCCCTTTTCACCACATCTGAAACAAGTGATTTGGCTGGCGGCTACTGAACCGCCGGATATAATAGGATTTACTCACGCTTCTGTGTTGCTTCGTGCGTAGCAGTTATTGCTGGCGTGGCCCAGTTCCCCACAGTTGCCACACTTCTGAGTGGAAGTTCTTTCCTAACGATACCTATCTAGTCTCGACGCTATGGCACTCTTTTCGTCAAGGGCCGTTTCTGCTGTCTCATCCAAAATTTGATAATTGCGGCTTCGTACTATTGTTTGGATTCGATCAGACGCCAATCCTTGTATAAAAAAGATGTTACGCAGCCGGTCTGCTAAGTCTAATATTTCTTCTCTCGCCCCGTCATTACAGTTCAACAATGCTGCTTCACGAAACTGTGATCCTAGGGTCTGAATTTTGTGGATCCAGTCTGTCACCCTCTCATCTTTTCCTTGCCTAGCTTTAAAGAGCCGACTAGCATGGAAATCTAGCGTTCTCCTTTCTATGTACAAATCTTGCAAAAATTCCTGAAGCTCTGCCCAGCTATCCAAATTTCTATGGCTAATTGTCGTCCTTGCCTCACCACTAATGCGCGTTAATACAAACTTGTATAAAATAGCCTATTGTTCTGGGTTAATTACTGAGAAAGCGGTGTCCACGTTCCCAATAAATGCTAGCTGTTCTTGTTTGTTTCCTTTAATTGGGGGATATAGTTTCAAAAACTCGCCTACGTTAATAAATTCTCCGTTCATTCTGGTGATACTACAACCAACCGCGTTTTGGGAACTGGAAGGGTCCATAAGTAAAAGTCGATTGAGCAAAGACTTATGTCGGCTAATCTGCTGCATGTCTCGATTCCAGTCGTCAGGTCTCCTGACTTCCCACATGCTCTGAAGGGTTTCCGCCCGCAGCGAAGCTCCTTCCTTCCTGCTTCAGTATCGGCTCCTCTTGGCCCTTGACGCTTGTGAGGCGGCGCTCCTTCCTTCCTGCTCCAGTATCGGCTACTCTTGGCCCTGAATGCTTGAGTGGCGGCGCTCCTTCAGGTCCCGCTCGTCTCGGGTGATCTAGCCTCCTTGTGTTCCTCCCTTGTAGCTTCACACTCCTCCGTTCAGACCCCACATCTGATACCAAATGTTTTGTTGTATCCGGGCCTAATCCCGGTTGAGAGCGTATCGTAGATGTTGCTCTCTGTAGGAGCGAAGATCGAACATTGGTCAGGACTGGAGGGTGAAGGGAAGAGAAAACAAATTTCTGCAAGTAGGTTAATGCTGCATGGTCTGTCCTAACTAGGAAACGCTTTCCATACATTTAGCAGCGGAAGTACCTGGTTGCCCACACCAAGGCAAACATTTCCTGTTCGGAAATTACAATTTTGTTCTGCTGTGTTAAGCTGGATACTTGCGCATGCGATCGGCCGCTCTTTTCTGTCTTGGACATTCGACACGTTAGCGGCAATGGTCAACTTTGAGGCTTCAGTAGTTAATATGAAGGGTGTTACACAACCTATCCTCACAGTCTGGAAAGCCTGTTGCTGTTGCGGGCCCCATGTAAACTGACGGTCCTTCATAGTTGGAGCGATCAATGGTTTAGCAATTTTGACAAAATTAGACACGAGCCTTCTGTTCAATAGAGCTAAACCGAGGAGTGCCCTCGCGTCCTTGACGTTTTGGGTGACCGGATATTTTCTGACGGCCGTTATTTTGTCAGGAAGGCGGAGACGCCTTTCTCTGAGTGCACATAGCCTAGATAGCGCACCTGGGGCTGGGAATTAAACATTTCCCAGGGTGCAACTGTAAATTTGACTCATCGAGCCTTTGTAATACCCCTTCTAATCGCTGAGCGTGCTCCTCAGCTGTGTTTGAGAAAACAATCAAATCATCAATGAAAATCCAACAATGGGTACCTATGAGGTTTCTCAAAACAATATCAACTAACATCTGGAAGATAGATGGACAGTTGGATAATCCGAAATAGAGGCGATTAAATTCGTAGTGTCCGGAAAGGACAGTGAACCCTGTGCATTCCCGGTGTTGCTCTTTTTTGGGTACCTGCCAATATCCGCTTTCGCAGTCGAGGGTCGTGAAGTACCTGGATCTATGTAAGGTTTCCTTATCTTCCTCAAATACTGGTAATGGATAGGTATCGAATTTCATCACAGAATTCAGTGCTCTGAAATTTACACAGAATCTGTATTTACGTACCATCTGGGTTTTTCTCAGGTATCAGGAAGGCGGGCGCAGACCAGGGGGAATTACTCGGCCGCATGACACCTTATCGAGCATGTTCTCCACTTTTGCTTGCATTTATTTCCTCAGGGCTTACGGGGTTCTGTATTGGGGACGCCTAATGGGTCGCGCGTCGCCTATTGGTATCATGTTCAATTACTTTATTACCCTCGAAATCATTTGTTTCCTCCTCGTGGAAGATATGGGCATACTTTAGTAGTATCGGCTCAATAAGTTCTCTGTCTTTCTGATTTAAATGATCTAATTTTCCATGCAGCAGCTTGGGATATAAAGCTTCAATTTTCTTTCTCCTCTGAGGCTTAAGTGGCGAAACAGAATTTAGTTCTTTCTTTGATTTATCTAGTCTATCAGCGGCTCAGACGCGTCTTCCGATGTACCAAGAACAGTCGACTTCGGGACGGTCAGTGTCTGGTCGCTGAAGTTAGCCAGAATGATGTACGCGCGTGTGTTAGGCGATCTGGCAGCCATATGGTCGGGATGTGACGTCATGAGTGACGTCTTACCGGGGCTATATTCTACACGTGTGAGAGCGCGTGTAGGAAGGACTCCTTCGATAGGGATGTGTGCGGAAACAATGTATACAAGGGGTGGTTGCTGTTTTTGCTCTAATTCTAATTTGCCTATCACCACTTGTTGGCTCCTAGGTGCCATGGTGATGTTTTCCCTGGCTTTCACTAGCCAAGCTCTAACTGGGGTAGAGTTTCTCTCGCGGGGGGAGTCGGCTTGGACCTGCTTGTCCATACACCGAGCTTTCCGTCGGGTGGGTTGAGGGCTGTGTCCCTCTTTACCCTCCATAAAGACTTGAATGCAGTGCTTTTATTGAGCGTTGTGCCAGTCGCTCTGGGCACTTTTCCTATGTCTACAAGTGACATTTCGTTGCACTCTAGATCCACTATGGCCCCGAACTCTTTTAAGAAGTTCATGCCTAGAAGAGTTTCCGCTTCAGTGGGGAGAGAACACACCAAAAACTGGTGGTTGAATTCACGCCCACCTAACTCAAAGGATACGGCCTGACGTCCCTTAATGTCTAGGGTTCTCCCGTTAATCCTTATGGTCTTATATCAGTGAGTCTCACTTCACTTTTCGATACGCCCGGTTGCAATATCGAAATGTTCGAACCGGTGTCAATAATCAAGACCCTAACTTCCTCTATTCGCACCGAAATTAAGGAAGTACCGCGCTCCAACGCGTAAGGAAACTGCGGGACTAATGACAGCATTTACTGTGGCTTCAAGGCGGGAGGGGCTGTCTTCTTTCACAGTCTTCTGCCGTTTCCCGAACTATTTGATTCCCTCCTACAATCCTGTTTACTCGGGGGTGTGGTTTTTAGCCTGGAGGCCCGAAACGTCTTGAAGGATCGGTCTGTTTTTATCCCGGGCTGTTGGGAGTTGCCTTGTTCCCTTTTTAACGAGTTAGGACACTAACTAGCGATGTGCCCTATACCTTCGCATTCGTAACAGCATAAGGCAGCCTTGGTTTGCGCGTTCCTAGTGCTCGAGGCTCTTGCCTTGTCGGCACTTCTTAGAACTTACGGGCGTGGACCCTCTGCTTGGCTGGCCGTAAGTGAATGGACCGCGTGTCGCGACTTATCACTGTCGCTATACGTTCTACTGTCGTGGCGCGCATAGAAGCCCTTTTAAACATCTCCTGCCTGTCGGCTTCTCGCACCGAAACAGCAATTCGAATAGCCGTCTCTACCAAAATGGGAGATGCAAAACGAACTTGTCTGCCAGGAACACCAATCTACCAGACACGTAGCGTGCTAAAAGCACGCGTTCCGCATTTTCTCGATGCACTACCTGAGCTACTTGTTCGTCAGACTGACATGTAATCCTCTGAGCTAACGCCCTACACCTGTCTGCACATTCTTGCGGGCTTTCATTTTTGCCTTGCCGAGCCATCTGTAGCCTCGCGTAATGGCACTGCTCCGTATGGACGTCGTTGTACCGTTTCCTGAACACCTCTTTAAAAGTATTCCACGATGCGTCTCGCGTGTAGAGTTCTGTGTATCCCTGATAAAATACTCGAGCAGACCCTTCTAATTTTAAAGCTGCTATTTCCACCATATCTTTCGGTACCCACCTTCCAATTCGTGCGGAAGCTTAAAGGGTTGAAATGAATTCTTCTAAATAATTCGTCGACTCCGAACCTGAACACCTCGGGACGAACGAGATTCATGAGACGTCTTTGTGAACTGTCGGTGCTCCTAGTGAAATCCGCTCTCTAAGTCTTTGAATCTCCAATTTTGACTCTTCTAGTTCTTGTTGTAGCTGTGCATGAGCCATTGTTTAAAATTGTCGAATAATAAAAAAAATTGACAAACCGCAAAAGAAAAAGGGGGAAAACTTTTGCTGTGTGTCGCGGTCTAATTTCCATTATTATCTTCCTTGGATGCACCCTTAAAGTATATAGCAACCACTTAATTACAGGTCTTGTACTACCACACTGCGCACACTTAAATTCGCTTTGATGCTAACCAGTCTCATAAATGCACCGCCGCTACCAATTTTTTTAAATCCCAGCGCTGCCAAGCATTTGTAATGCCCTAATTTGGAGGGAACTAGATTTTACTAGTGATCGCCTATGGAACATAAATATAAGTGGCGTGAAGGGTTCGTAACACTCATGCACTAAGGGAATGCTAGAAAACTGCCACCAGTTAGTTAATACTGACAGTGCGCCATATAAAGGTGTAGTACATGAAGACCAGTAACTGACCAAAATCACACTTCACTATAGATAGTTTATATATTGTAAGTCAGTGATGACAATATTATAGTACAGATATGAAGGGGATGGTAAATTATACAATGAAACAAGAGGGATAAAACGATTATCTTGCTCTTGTATAAACCCGAATAAATGTGAATTTGGAATTTAGTTCAGATCATCCGAATTATATTACGAAAGTGTTTCACTCGAATTAATTTGGAATACAGAAAATTAATTCAGTGAATTCGGCTTACTTTGTAGTATGAAGAAGCGATGCCACATCGTAATCAATATTGAACTTTGTACAATAATTTTCGTTCTCAGAGCCTTCTAAATATGTAGTGACCGGCGAAAAGCGATTCCTTCGAACGAATTGCACGTCAGCATAAAGTGGGTGTTTATATTAGATCAAAATAGTACACAAACATATTTTACAGTTGAGACAAACTGATTGCGTCAGAGTTCCGGTTAAACGCTTCGAAAGAATGGGGAACTGAAAAATAGGCGATGGGTTGCAACGCTGAGCAATCGTATGTATCGCAATGAGGAAGTGAGTGGAATCTAACTGTAACCATTTCAGCTTACAAATTTAAAAATTTTAAAATTGATATGTAAAATCTAACGCACAATTATTTACAATTTAAATTCATTACAATTATATACACTGGCAGGTAAGTGAGATACTACATTATCACCGACTCTAATGGTATTTTAGAATAAAACGTACCGCTACTTGGACGTTATAAATTAACTTTTAACGAGTTACAACTCTGTTTATTCCACCAATGGTATGTCCCCGAGCAAAGTAAATGCTTCAAACTTTTACTCTGTTTGGCGAAAGGTGAATAGCCTGCGAGCCAAAATTCCTCACGGATGTGTCAAGTTTAAAGTAGGATATCTTGTAAGGATAATTAAGCAGAAGTTTTCTAAAGGATACGAACAAACATTTTCAACAGAAATGTTTGGGTTGTAAAAGTTATGTGATTTAAACTTGGGTTGGAAATAGAAAGTTTATAAATGGAACTAATTTAAAATTGTGGTTTTAAAACTTGGGGTTATTTTAACCTGCCGAGGAGGTAGCCATATTTTAACATGTTGGTGGACGGTAATTGAACTTGCGTTGGTAATTAAAAGGGTTGAAAATGGCGCTGTTTTAAAATGAAAATTTTTAGACTTAAGTTTATTTAAACCTCTCGCGGTGGAAGCCATATTATAACATGGTGGTGGGCTGTAATTTAAACATGGTTTGGTAATTCAAAGGCTTAAGAATTGCGCTAATTTAAAATTGAACTAAATTAAAACTTAGTTTTGTTTAAACCTGCCGCAATGGTAGCCATATTGTAACGTGGTGGTGGGCTCTAATTTAAAATTGGTTTAGTAATTCAAAGGTTTAAAGATGGCGATAATTTAAAATGGAACTAATTTAAACTTAGGTTTCTTTAAAACTGCCGCGATTGTAGCCATATTGTAACGTGGCGGTGGGCTGTAATTTGAATTTTGTTTAGTAATTCAAAGGGTTAAAAATGGCGCTACTTCAAAATGGCACTAACTTAAATCTTAGGTTTATTTAAACCTGCCGTGATGGTAGCCATATTGTAACATGGCGGTGGGCTGTAATT
>Ga0268261_10000849_pt1 | contig 20213 bp, 14 predicted proteins | sample TergutNc150P1_FD_190353 | JGI IMG/M metagenome (GOLD analysis project Ga0268261, IMG submission 190353) | Nasutitermes corniger P1 segment gut microbial community from laboratory colony in Florida, USA - Nc150 P1 (SPAdes) (version 2) | ecosystem: Host-associated > Arthropoda: Insects >...
AGAGGTCTCTGCGACGAGCTGATCACTCGTCCAGAGGAGTCCTACCGACTGTGCTGCGTCGTTGTGTGTGATCTAGAAACATCAAGAATAGGTGCTCCATATATATACAACGTTAGGCTCCTAAGGGTTAAAGTCATTCTAAAATTTCAATGTACATTTGGGGGCAGATGAGGTTGGAAAAAGAATGTGGTCCAATACAGTACACATGCACCACAGATAAGGCGTATCCTAAAATGCAAAAGCTGCAGATTATACAGACTACTAAAACAAACCCAGATAATATCCTTAAACTCCATTTAAGAGAAGGCGTTCCTTTGCAAAATCCAGTTTTCTACAAATTTCAGTAATACATGCTTATCAGTAAATATTTCTTCACTTTAGTTGACATCACACAGACCATTAACCCTTTAAAGACAAAGCAAAGACTGCTTTATTTAAAGACCCAGTCCGTACCGTGCAGTTAACACTTCTTATCTTGGTTATAAAAACCAATCAGTTTATGCTGTAAGTGGCACAAGTCGCTGATTGTTCTGAGATAAATACAAAACACATAAATACAGTGTGGGTAGAGCGTACAGTTGTTGAACATTAAACTGGTCTGTGCATCATGTAACCAGTAGGCTTTAACAGGTTAACAGCTATACCACATACAAGTGTACTTCATATATATTTAAATATACACACAAATTCTCATGTTAGGTGGGTCGTTTGTCACCATGGCCTGGCATGTCTTCAGGTTGTGGATGGAGTGGTAGCTGTAATTATATTAAATACACCATTGCAAACAGCCAACAAGGGGCAGTCCTCCAGCTTGGGGGATGTTATATACAATCCTCAGTGCCTCCTGGTGTCATTATTGTTCTAAATGTACACTCCCCCATCTGTACCTGTATGTTCTCAGAGAGGGTGACTGCCTCAAATTATCTCCACGTTTGCTCATACCTTTTCCATACTCATGAACTTCATTAGTTATGTTTTATGACAAAATAGGAATGAAGTTTTCCTAGTATCAAAGAAGATTAACTTATGTTACAGCTTGGACTTGAGGTAAGTCTCACTTGTAAGTGTAACTCACCAACTCTCTGTTAAGCGATCACAGGAAAGTGACAAATATACTTTCAGTCATGACAACCAGTAAAAAATTTTACTAGCTGAAGGCTATGAATATTTTGTCAAGGCAGTGTCAGTCTCTGATAATTTAACATTGCATTTCTTTGTTAAATTCAGGTGCATAATTGCAGAATGTATATGACATGAGGTAGTAACCATGCAGCTTTTCAATGCACTTTGTCCATCAGTCCAAAAATGTTCCAACTCCAACAAAATACAACATTTTACATTAACCTATCTCAAACCACTCCTCTCCCAAACTGACACCCATTTCACACACACATATCCAGCACCAGTGATTCTTCAGTTGTCCCTGACACACTGATCAATCTGCTCCTTACCTCAAAAGATTACAGTTGACGGCAACTCAAAATGTTCATCACCAACAAACAACACATTCATAAAAGTTCATTTGTCACCATTTTACAGCTAACCCAACATGTGAAAATGTCAGGTAGTGGCCGTCCATATGTGGCAATAATATGTGGTGTATCCAGCAGTTACGCACTTCACTTTCATTTCTCACTTAGACAAACAAAGAGGCAGCTTTGCTGTATCATTCTTTATAACAGTTCCTTTGTTTTAATTTTCTGACTTCCAAGTGAATGCATTAACAGCCTCAGTAAATGGAGGACCATTAACAGCCATAATGCACAATAACAGCGACAGGTCAGGCAGTTATTCACCAGATTAAGAATGCAGAGATCCACATTCAATCCCAGGGCTGCCAATGTGGAATTTCTTATGGAATAAATGGTACTGGAGCAGGTACTTTGGTTTTCCCCACTTATTATTGTTCCACTAACCTTCTGCCACTGGTACCTCGATATTGAGAGCATGGCTAGACCCTCTCCCCCCACAGATTCCTCACATAGCCAGCCATTTAGATGTTCATACAAAGGGTTAATTTCACATCTTTATTTATATATATATATATATATATAAAAGGGGTGGGGGTGGGGGGTAGAAATCATAGACCAGGCTTCTACTTTGGTGAATTGTCACAGGTGTGGACACATAATACCTGTTACACTGATCAAAGAACAAACACCGTAGTTTATTCATGAACTACTTAACTGCTGCGAACATCATTTGAGGTTGACTAATACTGTCTACTTTTTTACTTTCATCATACATTTTGGTTTACTTTACCTTCTTAAAGAGGACAACAGCCTCACCATCGACACTGTACTCGCTAAACACAGAATCTGCTGACGTGATACCAAATGGATAGTCATCAATTGCATTAGCTGCTGCTAGGAAGTTCTTGGCAGCTGGTGATGTAGTATCCTGAAATAACACAATGAAACCATTTAACGGCTGCACACACAATGTGTTGCATATAACTCCGTAAGTGGCCAAAAAGGGTCAGACCAGAACAGGAGCTGTAATTGTTCAATGTGGCTTGTCAGTGGCACACAAAGTTAATAAGAGTTCTCTAGCCACAGGAAATTTTGTAGCATCAATTCCATGTCAGCTTCGGGGTTCTCAAACTGGTGACTGTAGAAAATACTGTCTTCTCGGATATGGCATACTGTTCAGTAAAAGGGGGCTGTTTTGTAGGAACATACCACCTCCATCTACTCTGAAGATGGAGTCGGCAGGTTCCTCTAAAACACTGGCATATTTCTACCAGGTTACTAAGCATCACAACCAAGAGGACTGTATTTTCTGCTCTTTAGCTACTAAGTAGGACAGGTAGACTGATGCAGACTGTTGTGTTATTACTCTGTGCACCTGTGTGAAAGCAACATAAATGAGCAAGGGAACTACGTTATTATGTGCAAGTCTGTGACCAGGATGGATTGCCATACAGTATAAGTACAGTACCATCTGCCTACTGGGACATTATGACAACTTACAGGCTTGCTGTTTGGATTGCAGACTGAAGGGGCTACTTGACATTGTGACACATGTGTAGGACACCAGGCAGAACAGTATGCCACTGCATGTACCACAAAACATGCTGATAGTTTTGGAATCTTCATCAACATTTATTTACAGTCCCTTCAGAACACCACTTGAACATGGTGGTACAACTGCTGAATCATTAACTTTTTGACTGGATGACATGCATTATGAAAAGACAACATAATACCTCAATTTTAATGTTACATGATCAAATTACCTTAAAGAATCCAATAACTGCAACATTACTTGCATCAACAAATCCTTTAGCATCATCAACAGAAGTTAGATCTTTTGCAACAGGACCAGTTTTTTTCATCAGCCAGTTCACGATCTCATCAGCAGTCCGACCTCCTGCAAATACATTATTACAAATCTTCAAATACAGTATTCTATCATACACAACATATATTTTATTTTTGGCATAATTAAATTACTCTGACATACTGTTTATGAAAGTGACAATACAAAACAAAAACTTAAATACTTAACAGTGTACAGCAGTTGGTACTGGGGCTTTCTACAAGATGGACAATCCAGGATTTAATTCCCAGCAGGACAAGAGACTTTTCTGTTCTTCAACATGTCCAGATCAACTCTGCAGCCCACCCAGCCTCCTACTCAATAAGTACCAGGGGGTTCTTTACCTAAGGGTACAGTGGCTGACCTCTACTGAATGCTAAGGATAAGAATGAGTGGAGCTTACCTATATTCCCTATGCATGGCTTCATGGTGTACACAGGGTCAAGTTTATCTTTTTTTTTTGTAACCTCATGTATTGATAAGGCCCTTGTGAAAGTGGTCACACACAAAAAACACACACATACCATTCAGCAAATAACCGTCCAACCCAGCTACTAATACAATTCAGTACCTTGGTTCTACACAAGCATATATCACCTTTTGCTGAAATTGGGTGTTTCCACTTACTACGTCCATTTTGAGGTAAAATTTTTGACAACTTGTGACATATCTAAATTTTTAAGGGACATATGAATATCCACTGATCCAATGACTATAAACTTCATCTTCAAAATTAATTTTCCGCAAAACCATTAACTTCTATTCCCTGAAACATGTTTTTTTTTTGACATGGGCTAATGTTGCATGAAGGTACACATTTCTTTGTACATTCAGCCCACCATAAACTGATCAATTAGACTGCCCCTAGGTGCTCCACACTTCTTACATTAACCCTTTAAATGCAGAGTTAAATCCCATCTGAAATTTGCTGGCATTATTAAGAGCTCACCATATTCTCCACGTTAGCAGGATAAGCGTTAACCACTGAGTTTTTTAATAATAAAATTACGCTGATTTCAAAACTAAAACAGAAACACGTATTGTTAAAATTTCATTTCATTTCATTTTATTTAATGTTCCATAGATCCACAAAAACATTGCAAGTTTAGGATATAGAACACGTCCAGAGTAAACCATAGGATACATAAATTACACTAGTCTTTAGAATCAAACTTTGGAATCAAATTACGTTACTTTTATTATCTGGTAAGGACAACTTGATAAATACAGTGTATACTTAAATTTTACTATTTACTTATACTTTGTTTTATCACTCTGTTCACACATTACTGATAACAACTGTTCTTGCAGGCATAACGCAGTCATGAAGATTACATAACATTCTTGGCAAACACCCACTTTGAAATTTTTAAACAATCCATTCAACATAAAACCACTAATAAATCAAAACTTTGCACACTCATTCCAACCTACTATCAGTTTAAACAGAATGCACAAATACTGGAAATGGCACAAGTGAATTTTCAACCATACAATACACAAATACATGCTTGTTTTTCATATATCAAGAACCTGTACAGACTCACCATTATAATCAATTGGAGACCCACTGCGAAAAAACTTGAGTGTGGGATAACCCCTCACACCATGCTCCTCTGCAAGTTCAGTTTCTTCAGTAGCATCTACTTTAGCTAGTTTGATTGCAGACTTTTGTTCAGCCAATTTTTGTGCTGCTTTTATATATTCTGGGGCCAAAGATTTACAATGGCCACACCAGGGTGCATCTGCAACATATTTAAAAACTTATACTGGCGAACACGTCCAGAGTCAACTATCGACAAAATAAGCAACTCCGAGAACTTCACAGTCACTGAACCAACCACCATACATTAAGTAAACTGTCCATTTTAAAACAAGTAATCTGGATAAAATGATAGCAGTTTTTCCTTAGTTATTAAATCTACACAAATGTCAAATGAGATCTTAATCAAGCCTACAACAATGTCATAAAATCCCAGACTTCTCTAATCAAGCCTACAACAATATTATAAAATCCACAACTTCTCTAATCAAGCCTACAACAATACTATAAAATCTTCAACTTCTCTAATCAAGCCTACAACAATATTATAAAATCCACAACTTCTCTAATCAAGCCTACAACAATACTATAAAATCTTCAACTTCTCTAATCAAGCCTACAACAATATTATAAAATCTTCAACTTCTCTAATCAAGCCTACAACAATGTTATACAATCCCTAACTTCTCAATGAACTCTAACTTTAAACTGCCAAATGTAAAACTGCCAACATTTGGGGAAAGCCATGTATGAACACAAAAGCCATCTTGTTAGGAACCACTTCTGTAAATTGATGTACTGAACATCCACAAAGGAAGTGTTTAAAATGAAGGTGACTTAATCAAACCATTCTGGATAAAAAAAATGTTATCCTAACACGTGTTATATTTGTGGAAGTTACAGTAGTAAAGGTGTGAATGTTCAAAGTGTGTAAAGGGCCATGAAAACAAAATGTCCCTGTACCTGTACATGAACCTACAGTAGTGTACTTTTAACTGTTGCACTTTCAAAGGCAAGTAGGTATACAGAGAATTACATGTGATGTACCTCCCGTAATGAAGACACACCAGGCGTGACAATAAGAGCTGCCTATCACTACCAAATCCTTTTAGTATGTTTGTTGTATGGTTTTAATGTCACACGATTCACCTCTTACGCAAGAATTCATTATCAGGCTGATCAAATGCCAAAGAAAAATTATTATTTAAATTCTTGCGTTATTTTATATCACCCATATATACAGTTGAGATCTCAACATCACAAATATCAAAAGAGTATTATAAGCTGAGAATAGTTAAATCTAAGAAACTGTACTATTTCCACAGATGTGATAAATTTTTAACTTACCATTTTTGTCACATATCTGTGGAAATTGTACAGTTTCTTAGATTTAACTGTTCTCAGCTTACCACACACAATGTTTGTGAAGCTGAAATCTCAACAATGTATGTGTGGATGATATGGAATAACATAATAAAATTTACATAATAATTTTTTTTTGGTGTGTTTTCAGCCAGATGGTGGCTTCTTATGTACGAGATGAAACACGTCGCATTAAAACCATACAACACATTAAAAAAATTTAATTTTAAAGTTACACATCCCATTGTGCATTGTAAGTTAAAAGACAAAATGGAATAATAATAATGATAACACCATTGACACAACTAAACACTTTAATATTCTTTAACGCAGCTGCACATAACTACCTTGTAAGGTCAACTTCATGGTACACTTAAAAAGATATAAAACTGCCAGTGCTATAAATAAGAGCTTGTTTTTTTACAATTTATGTCTCATATTTATATGCCGATTAAGATGTCCAATAAAATAGGATTAAAATAGATAAAAACTGGACGAAGCAATAAGCCAGAGTGGCCTACAGGAAAACCAGGTCACTATGTTGTTGTTCTGTGATATGCAAGAGACTGTATAGTGTGTTCAGTTCTCAGATGATGGTGAATGGTAGTGAGTTCAGGCTGATTCAGCTGCCATGCTTCTTACTCGCAGCACAGTTTAACAGTTTACACCCATGAACTGAAAGGAATTTTTCACAGCTCGGAACTCCTCAAATCTCTTTTCACTGATGAAACACCACCAACTCACAACAGAGTGAGTGCACAGAACACATTATCATGGTATCCAGAGAATCCTCATGTAACAACTGCACAGAATTTGTAGTGGGTCTGAAGATTCTTCTGCATTACAGCATCAATAGTTCTCACAGATGCCAGTGTCACACTAGCTTCAGGTTGTCGCCAATTTTTTGCAAAATCAACTGCCTTTACTTCTGACAAACATTCCTTTGAACAGTTTTCTGAAACTGTGCAAAACACAGCCTGGTACCTTATGTGGAAATGTGCAGAAAGAATGACCCATTTGAACGTACGATTTCTGACCTACACGCATGTGACATTACAGAGTGCAGGTATTACATACACAAATTAACCTACAAAGTACTATACTAGTCTAACGTGACCTAACCAAAATAAAGAAACAACCGTGCAAAAACATCTGAGTATTAACTACAGTAACCCTATACTGCCTAACCGAAAATACCAATACAGCACAACTCAGTAACTCGCTTGTAATAACAGCACAAGCCTTGGGGTTTGCCCATGGTGCGCGCACTAAGGCTTAAGTAAAATTTAAATTCTACTTGGTCTTTGACATTACAAAACCAGGTCCAAACTGAACCCCCTCTTGGTACGACAAAAATCAGAACAACAACACATTTTCAGTCTTTTCTTTCCTGTAGAACACAGTGGTTTTCCAGTAATTCTTTTTTTTTTTTGTCAAAATACATTCATGAAAACGATACTCGCTTTGTTTATATCATCAACCAGCTATCACACGTCCATTCTTAATCGCGCAGTATCTTCAGTTTTGTACCTATGCATTTATAACTTCCCTCAAGTTGTTCACCTCCGCGGATACGCCACGTTTGGTCTCGACTTCGTTGTTACTTTACCAGCAAGATCATCAACAAATGAAACAAGATTAGAACACAGTTTTCGTTGAAGTGCCGTTCTGGGATCTTTTCTCTGTAAATGCTTAGCAAGCCAACAATATATAAAAAATGCTCAACATGTTGTGTTCACATGTGTTATTTCCATTACACCTACGCGGACACTGCCAGATCCTGATATGCTGCACGTATACCAAACGTTTATGGACGTTTATTCTTTTTCACGAAAAGTGTGGAAGTTACAATCCTAATACAAGCCAAATAGCAATGCTACATTAATGTGCTCGCTACGAGTACTTACAGAATTCGACGAGAACGAACTCATTATCCGTTATACCCGTTTTGAAGTTATCTTTTGTAAAAACAAGTATGCCTTCTTCATTCTTAATTTCATCACAGAACACACTCGTTGATATAGCTATCAGCAAACAAACTTTAAACATCTTGAACAACACCTACTTCGAGCAGCCAACGCAACGTGCACAATCAGACCGATCCTCAAATGAGTGGCCAACTGCCTGTATTTTGTGACAAACGTGGCATCATCGAATCGTGGTGGGATTTTATTGGTCCATAGCATCCATATCCGTGACCCAGTGGAAAAAATGACGTTTAATTTGATGATGTAAGTTTTTATAACGTTTCTTAATAAATACTTCCAACTGGTTTCGTATTGTCTAAAAAAGCGACAGTTAGATCACGCTTATCGCTTTACTACATGCTTTCTGCTGACTGTTTATTAGCATTCCACAGGGTCCATTGCAATACAGATTTTGACTCGCAGGGTATAAATCACGGAAGAAGTCCCATGAGTCTGGAGCAGTGATACCAATCTTATGCGCTCTTAATGTAATTTGTGGTAAGAATAAAGGGGAGAAAATAAATTTATTAAGGTAGATGTACAACTATCGTTACATAAATACAGTCCTTACTATAAAAATTGTTTGGTATTTAATAACATCGCCTTTTGTTTTTAACAAAATAAACAGCTTGCAAAATCGAATTGGCTCTTGCCTAATAACAACATTACTTACAATGAAAACATGAAATATTGCATGGTATGAGCGGATTTTTTGTGCCGCAGTGTGTCGGCTCAATAATGTGACTTCCTGGAATTGCAGAGTAGGATTACATCTGTGCTGTGCTCGACGGTATTTATACCGGTTTAATTGTAGGATATGGTGCCGTGTTTTTAACCATGGTCCGAGAAAATCGTCAGCAATGCTGTGAGACAAGTGTCTCATGATATTCATGCCATTCCACACAATAACTACATGATTATTGATATTTAAATATACGACATAGTCTTCATATGGAATTTTTATAGACATGCCAGTTTTAACAAGCCAGGCATTGAATGTATAATGGTAACATTGAGGCATGTTTGTGTGATCATTGTTGCCATTGAAAACCAAGAAGTATGAAATATTATGAGCGTGTGTCTGTATCATGTCCCTAGTTATCCTGGTGTGCAAGTTGCACTTTTTCTGCACTAGATTATATTGTCATCTGTAGCCCATCTGGCTCTATTATACTTTTCCCCATTACATCATAAATGGCACGATTCTGAGAAAAAAGTTATTGAATGTAAAATGTGTGTTTTGATTTCCTCTACAACTTCTGTCTGAAATATTTCTTATACAAAGAATTAATTGAAATATTATCAAATTTACGTGGGTGTTCACGTAAAGTACCTATTCTTGTTACAATCAAACTTGAACTTTCTCAACAGATTTTTGAAAAATACTCATATCAAATTTCATGAAATTCGGTCCAGTAGGAGCCAGGTTCCATGTGGACAGACAGGCCAATGGAGGGATGGACGGACAGACAGACATAACGAAGCTAATGTTCACTTTTAGTGGATGCACCTGAAACCCCAAATCCAGGACACTTAATAGCATTTAAGTGGTGGTGTATGGGGTTGGTAGATCAAAAATTTTAATCTATCATGCCATGAAATAAGCGGAGTATTTTATTAATATTATTACAAACAGATAACTCAGATAAAAAAGATGATGTATAGATAAAAAATGGAATAATAACAATACTGCTGAAAAGTAACTAATAATTAGGTGTAAGACAAGTCTGTTAATAACACGTGGTCTCACCTACTTATTTGGATTCTAATCAACCTATCTTCAGGCTGTATACAGTTATAGTAGAGCTAGAGAAAAATGTGTAATCTTATGTGTAACAGACTCTTAAAACTGAGATCTCCTGTTTATGTCATATATGGTATATTTATATTTTATCTGTTAATGAGCATTAAAAGAGGCATTATTAAAAATTAAATTCAATTGTGATGGCTTAACAAGTATGATGAATATTCAGGTTTGAGTAGCTGAATTCCTAGATAAAATTAAAAGGTACAAAACTGTTAGTTAGCTGTCCTTACATATTGTAAAATGTACTGTATATAAAATATTAATGGAGCTATCTTTAGAAGAAGGAGCTGGGGAGAGTCAGTCTTGCAGACATGTTTTGTGGCACTGCATCTGCAAAGTCTGGTGCCGCAAATTAAAATAATGTTACCAAAATTCAGACACTCTGTTCGCTTACTGATTTTTCTTTATATAGCTGTTCCTTGTCCTGTGTAATCTCAGTCCAGGCTTATAGTCAATTATTTAAACGTCTTCCTCAGCCCCTTCTCTTCCACCCTGTTAGTAGCTGGTTGATGGCTGTCATGTATGTTTTCTCCTGCTGTGGGGAGGCCAAATGTTTGTGTGCGTTGTTGGAATAGTTTTGTCATGAGTTGGAGAGCCCTGGGACATTTGGTGCCCAAACCAAAATTTGTGGGATGCTGGGACACAGCTCTAGACAGTCCATAAAATTGGGTTGAGGGGAATCCCAAAATATATATATGTGTGTGTAATGTACGCGCGTGCGCGCGCGCGCACACACACACACACACACACACACACACACACACACACACACACACACACACACACACACACTCTCACACAACATTTGCATGTGTACCATCTTATAAAATTTAGTTTTGCCGATATTAGAATAGTTCTGAGTTACTGCACAGTAATGTGATCATTTTGAGTATTTGTTTCAGATGGCTAGTGATGAGTACCAAATCACATCTGAGATTCATGAAGCAATGAATAGACATGATATGACAAAGCCCAGTTTAGCAACAGAAAGTTAGTATTGCTTTAATTTTACCCATATTAAAGTCAGGAGGGGATGAGTCAGACTGTTGATTTATAGCTAAGTTAACAACCAATATAAGGTAAAGGTAAAGTGCACCTTTGTACAGGCACTGAGGCTCTGTACAGCCCATAGGGGGAGTAGAGGTATAGCTCTACCCCTTCTTGACCACGGCACTAGAAGGGGGTGAGGGGTCATCGTCACGCCCCGGCCACTCTTTACCCCCGGGAAAGACCCGGTACCTGTTGTACAGGAGGCTGGGTGGGCCCCAGGGCTGGTCTGGACAGGTGCAGAAAATCTTGCCCCCACTGGGATTCCATCCCTGGACCGTCCAGCCCATAGCCAGTCTCTATACTGACTATGCTACCCGGCCTACTAACAACCAATATGATATTGTAATCATGTCACTGAATGACTATAGTGGCAGTAGTAGACATCAGTTTTAAAATGGATGGGGAAGTTTTGTCATTTATTTAATTAGGCATGGGTCCTTCTGATATGAAATTAATAGGATTAGAAGTATGATTTCTTTACATTACGTAGGGTGACCGACGGGAGTCAGGCGGGTTAAAAAAAAAAGTACTTGGTAGATTTTCAACTTGAAATGGATTTATTTTTACAAAATTAAAGGTCAAGACATGCCATTCAAGTTAGGTATTCAAGTATGAAAAATAATGTCATTTAGGTGACGACCATCCTCTTGAATGCAGTTTTCAATCCTATGCTTGAAACCGCGTTTCGGCGATGTGCCATGGCCCCCAAGGTCACCTGACTTATTATGTGATTTCTTCCTCTGGGGGTACCTGAAGGGCCATGTGTACACTCACAAACCCCGTAATTTGAACGAGTTGAAGGATGCCATCTGGCAAGAAGTGCTCACGATCGAGTAACGGCTGTTGGCCCGAGCGATGGACGATTTCAAGCAGAGGATTGAAAACTGCATTCAAGAGGATGGTCATCACCTAAATGACATTATTTTTCATACTTGAATACCCAACTCGAATGGCATGTCTTGACCTTTAATTTTGTAAAAATAAATCCATTTCAAGTTGAAAATCTACCGAGTACTTTTTTTTTGAAAAATGTCCGACTCCCTTTGGTCACCCTGTAGATCCTTTACAAGACTAACCCCTGGATGTGGAACATGGGTAATATTTATTTACACTAATTAGACCATAAATATAAGTATAAACACGTAGCTGGTACAACTATATAAGGGCATTTGATGAGAATGATTATTTCTCTGAATTACCAAAAACAATGTCTAAAATTCCTACTAATATCCTTTAATCTCACAGCAACAGTCAACTTCCCCACAAGAACTTGCAGGCATTTCAGTACTGACACTGTTTTTGCTTTTATAGATACTTGTAGGCAGGGGTACACAAATTTTATAAAAAATATGGGAGCCATGTCAAAATTCTAAGTGCCAGAAGGGTGACACAAAGCAAGTTTTCTCTTTAGGAAAATATTTGCTGGATGAAGGCAGCTATTGCTGAAAAATGCAGCAAATCTGTGTTGTCCTCTTAAGCATGATTTAGGTGTGGATTCTCTTGTGACCAGTATTGCTGGCTCTGGCTGTGAATGTAACCAGACAGATTGCACGTGATCACATCAGTTCAGAAACACTTTCCTATGAAAGTGTTACTGTCTTAAGGTACAGGAAGTAATCAGTCGCAGTAAACCATATCTGCTTTAACATTATGATTGGCTACTGAAGAGCAGACAGTTGTTTTGTTCAGAGCACATGTCATAATATTTTGACCAACCATGAGACATGCTGATTTTCTTAGAGATCAAATTTCTCATCAGCTTGCTGTGAACCTCAGAAGATTCTTACTTCTGGAAAAGGCTGTTTACCACTTTGCTGTTGGCAGTAGATTCGGATATTAAGAACTTGCTAGTTAGCCCCTTTTTTCAATGAATGTGGTTCTATACCCTCAGCTTTCTGCATAGCAGTGAGTTTTAAAGTAATGCTCAAGGGTTACAGATTTTTCTTCAGCTGTATATCAAGTAATAAATATAAAACATAAAGCAGCACATGTGACATGCTTACATACACAAAGCAAACTTACAAGACAGCATAGCACAACAGTGGCAGTATCTGACCTGTGTGACTTTATGAATGCTGTGTACTAACAAACTGAATCTTCATCAGCAGTTCATGGGTGTAATTTATAAATAAGATATTTGATGTTCGTTTGTCATTCCTTATCTGGTACCACTTGGTCCTCTGTTTCTCTTACCAGATGTGGTTTCGAGATTTGCTTTCAAATACCCACTGAGCATTGAGTCTTCAGAATCTGGAACAAAATGTGGAGTCACAGTGGATGAAGATGGTGATCTAATCCTATGTAGGAAATCTGACGCAATCCAGAAAGAAGGCATAATTGCAATTGGTAATTTGTTATATATAATTATGCAATATAAACCAACAAAATGCACCTTTTCTAAATTAATATTTTAATTTTTAACAGACTTTTCTACCTACTAGGCTGCTTATACCTATGTATGTAAAACACACTGAACCATACCTGTATATACAACTGTCTTCCTGAATATGAACCCTCAGGTTTGAAACATGTAGAAGAATTCTAAAAATTAAAATATTAACCCTTCAGCGTGGAGTGACGGGCAGAGCCTGCATAGCGAAAACATCACCTATTGTGGAGTGACGGGCGGTGCCCGCATGCTGCACGGTCTTACTCATTTGACTATATCTCGACAACATAGGGAGAAAATGTAATTGGACTGCTTCGTTCGTGTTTGTGAAGGAGCTGGCTCTCTTATGGTGTATTTGACAGTTCCTAGAAATGATTTCTTCATTTTTTTTCTCCTCTCGAAATCTGGGTTTTCTTTTTGCAGTCTCTAATTGCACAGACGGCTTTATGTGTCTCTTTAACAAGGAAATAAAACACAAAACGAATGTTATCATTATCGTCACGTAGCTGAGGTCTGTAGCTTTGAAATGGTGTATGACATCACCTTCATATATCAACAGACTGTTTGTTTCTTCATGGCTGATTTGGCGTTTTTTTTCGTTTGATGCAGCACTCTGTTGCAGTGATGGTGACAAGAAGGAAGTGTCTGTTTGAGGATGAGATTGAACAAAGTTTGCTAGAGGAACTTACAGATTCTGATCAAAGTAGTTGTAGTGACGATGATGACTCAAGTGGTACGGATGATTTGATTGTAGGCGAGGTAATTGGTTCAGAATCTAGTGATAATGAAAGTGACGATGTGCAGTTTGCTACTGCATCCAGTGCACCTAGTGCTTTGAGTGATACATTTATGTGGGAGGACATGACAAATTATGTAGGGCAAAGGGAACAGTTTGTTGATAACTGTGGACCTCAAAATGAAGCCCAAAATGAAACTCACTGTGCTAAAGCGTTCAAAATGTTTTTTGATGACGAACTGGTAGAACTAATAGTGCGTGAAACAAACACTTATGCAGCACAAAAAATACAAGCCAGAAGTTTCATTCCATTGCGTTCCAGAATGCGGGACTCGAAACCTGTCACTAATAAAGACGAAATGTATGTTGTGTTAGCACTTTTCATGCTGATGGGAATAATACAGAAGCTTACACTACGATCGTATTTTAAAAAAAATTGCATTTTGGCGACTCCAGTCTTTGGTTTTATTATTTCTATGGTTCGGTTTGAATCAATCTGCAATTTTATGCATTTCAACAACAATGATAATATAGGAACATACCAGGGACCATCTAAACTTTTCAAAATCTATCCAGTTCTGTTCCATCTCAACACGAAGTTTCGGAGTTTGTACTTACCTGGGCAGAACATTGCAATAGATGAGCCTCTAACGCTATGGAGAGGAAGACTTTCTTTCAGACAGTATATTCCCCTAAAGTCTTCCAAATTTGGAATCAAGTCATATGAACTTTGTGAGTCCAGTTTGGGGTACTTGTGTTCCTTTATAATTTATACTGGCAAAGACACTGTGTTCCAAACAGTGTTCGTTTCAAGTGACACAAACAAAACGGAAACAATTGTGTTGTCACTTGTGGAGCCATTGCTCAAAAAGGGCCACACGTGGATGGACAATTTTTATAACTCTCCATTTCTGGCTCAAAGGCTAAAGTCCTTGAAAACTGTGTTGGAACCCTGCGTCTTAGTAGGAAAAACATTCCACAAAAACTGAAAGATAAGAAGCTAAAGAAAGGAGAACTTGTAGCTCAACCTTCAGGTCCGGTGTCCGTTCTGAAGTGGAAAGACAAAAGAGAAGTGACAATGATTTCAACTTACCATGGAGAGAAAACAAAAATGAAGCTAACGAAATGTAGACAGGAAAAGCAAAAGCCTGTATCAGTTCTAGATTACAACGAAAACATGGGAGGAGTTGATCAAAAAGACCAACTTCTTCAACCCTATCTTTTGGAAAGAAAGAAAATGAGTAAATGGTACATAAAACTATTTAGGAGATTACTCAATATTGCATTTCTAAATTGTATGGTAATATGCTGTGCAAATTCAGGACAGACCAAAATAGACCATTTTAAATTCAGAGTAGAACTGGTACAGGCACTACTTATTGAATATGCAAGTGGAAGTGTCAGGAAATTTCAAGGCCATCATTCCACAGGCAAAAATGTGCCGCGACTTGTTGAAAGACATTTTCCAGAAGGAATACCACCAACAGAAAAAAAGGCCAGGCCATCAAAGAGGTGTGTAGTGTGTTACAAAAACAGTAGAAGGAAGGAGACAGTGTTTTGGTGCCCTGAATGTGAAGCTGCCCAATGTGTTGAAGGATGTTTCAAGGCATTCCACACAAAGTTAAATTTTTAAGGTAAGATTTTATTGCATATTTGAAAAGAGTAGACATTCCTAAATATTCTGTTTCAAGTTTCATCGAAATCCAACAAACTACATTATTTTGAATAAACTACTGCACAATTTAGCTCAAAATTTAAATACCCTGTAGAAAAACCTTCCCACATCACAGTATGAACTGGGGTTTAAATGCCCCCATGCTGAAGGGTTAATTTAGAAAAGGTGCGTTTGTTGGTTTACATTGCATAAGCACTCTTGTGGTATACATGCCTTACACACCCAGTTTTCGCTTTCCTCTGAGGCAAGGATGAGATCACGTAACTGCAAGGCATTGGCCATGAGACAGACAGTGCTGTGGAAATGAGGTCACTCTTGAGTAATTATAACAAATGGGTGAATGTTGCCTTATGCATTCACACCACTTCCGTGCGTTGAATCACATGATGTGTAATTAAAGCAGTTAGTTACACCATATTTATGGAAAGTATGTCATCTATCGCCAGGGGGATAAAAGTGAAGTGTTGGCCCAATGTGTAATTTCCTTGGTAGTGAGTACATAAAGCCCTCAAAATTTGGCTTAGTGAATGAGTCAGTTGATGCTGCTGAGAAGATGTAGCTGTCTTACTATGAAGAGTATAATCATTGTTCTCTATCTGGTGAGTAGTGCTGCCTGTCTTGCTGAATATTTTGCTCTCTTGTGCCCTTTGAGTGCACACTACCAAAGTAATTAAATTGCCTAATAGGAGCATACTGTAAAAGAATCTATGTGGAAGGATCTAGGATCTTTCATATTCAACATTGTACACTTATTGTGATATTTTATTGTTTCAAATTTTCAAATTGTATTCCTTAACTCAATACATTCTCAATATCAAGTAGACAGAGGGTTGTTAGTGTTAAAAAATACCTAACATCTCAAAAAGACTCCTTCCCCCTTCTTATCTGCAGTCTGGTCTAAACACAACAACTGGTGGCAGCAGTGGGATCAGAATCTTCTGCTCGAAGATTTGACCCTTGTTTTGATTAACATAAATTTAAAATGTTCCAAATTTAACATTGTCTCAGTATCAGACTGCAAGAAGCATTAAAACTAGTGCTAGATTAGAAGAGGTTCTGTTTTATGCGTGATGAACTGTTTCTGTTCTACTAGGCCTAGACTCCTAAGTAGAAAATTTGGTGTCTTACTAATGCATGTGGTAGCAGCCACACCCAAGTCAGCCCTTCGATACTCATCCCCGTTTGGGATTGAATTAGTACAAGACTTTTTCAAAAAGCATACAGGATTAATCCTGAGAAAGTACTAGAATTAAGTGACAGATTCTGAAATTTGGAAATAGACTCCAGATTAGAAATAGGATTTGAAGCAAAACCTAAAAACTTTGAGGCACCTTCATTTTCTGTGTACAACCACCAATTGGAATACGGGATAGTTATTTTCGAAGTTGAGATGCGTATCGCAGCTAGGTACATTCCCCCAGATGCACAGTATAAAGAGTTAGAAATAGAACGGACCGATTTCCTGAATTACTACGTCTACGAGCCAGGCGAGAGGAAAGATACAGGACCGCGCAGGATTTCCTATACCGTTCAGTCAGCTGCCGAGAGCCCATACAGAGTGCCTAGAAACTACAATAAGTAAAACGAAATTTAAGGAAATTTGCGAAACATGGATCCATTGTTACAAGAAATGCAGGCAGAAATACAGAGACTCAAAATTGAGGTAGCCATCACCCCTAGAACTCGAATACCTGTAATGAAAGATGTCACCCTTGTCGCCGGAATAAAGGACTGGACGGGTGATAGCAAGGGCCGGGCAGTGCATGAATTTTTCGCACAGATTGATACGTATGCGAAAGTCAGTAATTGGTCAGAAGAGGAGAAATCATTAATTGCCAAAACAGAGTTACAGGGGATAGTGCTGCGGTATATTCAGGGGAGAGAAACACTCGCTAACGATGCATGCTCCTACACAGTCTTAAGGGAAAACCTCACACAGAGATTTAGTGAGAAACTGCCAGCCCAGTATCATTATACATGGTTGCAGGATGCCATGCAAGATAAAGAGGAAAATGTTGAAATGTTGAAAATTTGCGGATGGATGCAGACGTCTATGTAAGAAGACTATACGCAAAGTTAATGATGAGACCACACAGAGAATAATTAATGAGGAAGCGAAACGACGATTGGTTGCCACATATATTAGTGGGTTGGGAGGCATTGTAGGGCAGCAGGTCAGGTTTAGGATGCCCTCCTCCCTGGATGAAGCCGTGCAGGTAGCAATCACAGTAAACAATGCCGAGGGAACGAAACAGACTGACACGAAAAAAAGTGTTCAGTGCGAAGCGGGATGGAGGTCCCCAGGCATTTGTGTGTTTCAGTGTTTCAATTGTGGGAAAAGAGGACACTGCGCAAGAGATTGTAGATTTAGGGGAAGGACGATTCCTCTAAGGGTAATGGTCGCACCAAACAGGTAGTGGGTGGTCGGCGGCCCAGCGCAACCGGCCATTTGTCGAGGAAGTTCTCCACGCCAGGGATGCCCAAAGGGAAAACTGTCTGCTGTTTTCATTGCAAGAGGGATCACCGGTGCAAAATTGAAGAGTTTGGGAAATCAGACAATTGAAATAAAATTAGGCAATAAAACATACCAACATGGATTTCTAGTAACCTCTTTGGATGTAGACTACAGTGGTGTCCTTGGAGTAGATATCTTGAGGCTTATGGAGGCCAAGGTTGACCTGTGCTTAAGCGGCCCAATTATCGGGCGGCGGCGTTATGAGCTTACAGGGCTAGATTGCCACGACCTTGATACGTCACTGGTCACTTTAACGACACCCGTCGTTGGCGATAGGCGGAAAAAGTCGGGACTGATCAGCCCGGAAATATCCGCAAGTTATGCACCAACGACTGGGAGAATAGGTGCGGGAAGATCCGAGAGCCTCGTTCGCGGGGAACTGAACCCCGACAGTCTTTTTCATAATTGGTCCAATAATCAAGTCATGAACCTGTACAGAACCGAGCCTCTTCCAGTCTATGAGACATTGTTATGTAGACGTGTACAGATTGTACCAGAAACAATGTATATGGCAGTATCAGAGAGCAGGCAGTACTATTGTATGTTGACGTTGACATGATATGGCACATGACCACTGTAACAAAATTATTCTTAGAAAGAACTTTAAACCAGCCTGGATACATTATAAAGGTATTCCCCAGATTTTGGATTTACAGTCTGCCCATGTCCATCAAAATTACTAAAACATGTAGACATAATGGAACTATTAAAAGTGTTGTTTTGGAGATTGAGGGGACAGGAATCTTGCACAAAGAAGACAATTGCCAGGTTTTCCCTGAACGATTTCTTCTACTGTTGATGGCGAGTGGCTACACCAACTTCACACTCACACGAGGACAAGTGATTGTCTCGGAATTATCTGACCTTCTGACGGCAGATGAGATGCAGGTGCTTGTACTTCACCAGGACCAGACAAATAGGACACTTGGTGCCTTCGATGCCCTGATGACTAGGAGCTTCACTGTGAGACAACAGCATGAGGTCAATCTTTGAGAACTGCTAGACGATCTTGAACATGACAGTTATGAGAAAACTATTACAAATGGATAATAGCTGTCATTGTATTTACCCTCATTCTAGTGATCTCCTACATTACCACAAAATTTTGGCGACGACCTCTCCTAAAGCTCGCATCCCAATTTGGCTGGCAACGACCTGGTAAACCTATGAGGTTGCCGCGCCCAAAACCACGAGGTGCGCGCACCTGTAATATGCCTGTAGACAACGAAGACTGTGAGTTGGAGGAAAAACAAATTTTGCCAACGACCTCTTCAACCCAGCAGGGGTTACCTGATTCAAAGGAGGGTTCCAGTAAGAAGACCGAAGGACAAGCCGTTACTGTGCCACAAGTGATGGGTGTGATGTACTCACATCCTGGACGTTATCAGCAGGTGTGAGAGTGACAGTGCAATGACAACCGTGGACAGAAAGTTCTGCCATGTTTTATCGACCTCACAAGGAGGTACCACTATTTGCCTTTAGTGGAAGTAAAAGACAGGAACTTATTGTTTTGTAAATGAGATTAACATAATAATGGACACTTTAAAGTGAATGTGTACATTTCCTGTACTCTCTTCTTCCAGGTTAATATCAATGTGTTTATTTCTATTGTATACTTAACCCTTAAAACCCTGAATTAAATCCCATCTGCTATTTGCTGGCATTATTAGGAGCTTACCATTTTCTCCACGTTAGCAGGATAAGGGTTAAATCATTAACCCTTAGGCTACTAATGTCATATATATATGGAGCACCCATTCTTGATGTTTCTAGATCACACACAATGACGCAGCACAGTCGGTAGGACTCCTCTGGACGAGTGATCAGCTCGTCGCAGAGACCTCTACC
>Ga0268261_10000850_pt1 | contig 20205 bp, 14 predicted proteins | sample TergutNc150P1_FD_190353 | JGI IMG/M metagenome (GOLD analysis project Ga0268261, IMG submission 190353) | Nasutitermes corniger P1 segment gut microbial community from laboratory colony in Florida, USA - Nc150 P1 (SPAdes) (version 2) | ecosystem: Host-associated > Arthropoda: Insects >...
CAACCACAAGCATTTTTTGAAAAGGGCATCAGGATGCTTCCAGAACGTTGGAAAAAATGTGTTGAGTCCGGAGGGGAGTACGTTGAAGACTGACATGTGCAAGTACGTGTTTGGCAATTATGGTTTTTAAAAAAAAAATCAGTCCCGGTCATATTTGAACCACCTTGTATTTTATCTTAAACAGAAATTTACCAATGTTTATCAGTACAAGGCATTAGTACACTACATTAAACTCTTTATGTGTCATCTCATCACTTGTGTTTGACCACTGACAATTCAAAAGCTTTTCTCTCTGTCTTTGTATCTATCTGTGTGTCGGAGAGCATATGTCTACCATTCTCATTATCTCTGCAGACAGCACATTCCCAATTGCCACAGCACGATAAATATAAACAAATATGAAGCTATAATTTTCATGAATGGCACCTCATACTGCAATATGCATGGAGACAGGCTATTGTACATGCAAGTGTTTACTGCAGTTTCAGTACACATAAAAAAACATGTTCTGGCCCAAAACATTAAGGCCCCCATTATTTCTGCCAAAAGATGTCATGAATTCCTGTAAGATTGACAGTGGGGGGGGGGGGGGAACTGTGCATAAAATACCTTGTCTCCATATAGTCAAAAACCCTGTTTCAGTACACACAATATTGTGGTTAAATTCACATCACACAGCACCAATGTTTTACAAATGAACCACAGGCTACATAACAGCATTATAAACATGGCCATTATGGGAAAAGACAGACAATGCATGTATAACATAACATTTAGGCATGTTCATGCAACCTTTGTTGCAGTGGAAAAGCATATAACATATTCTGAGTGTGTACTTATAGCCTTAGGTATCCAGCATGCAATGTTCATGCACCATATTGTCATCTGTAGCTTGTCTGGCTCTACAATATTTTTCCACATTATCTCACAAACAGCGCATTATTTTTTGGGGGGTGGGGTGGGGGGAAGTTATTGAACACAAAATGTGTGTTGATTTTCTCTACAACTTTTGTCTGAAACATTTCTCATTCTAAGAAGAATCTGGTGAGACATGATCAAAGAAGCACATTGGCACCTGCCATTATTGTCAGATTTTTATGAAACTTGAATTTCTTGACAGATTTGAAAAATATGCAAGATATAAAATTTCATGAAAATCCATCCAGTGGGAGCGGAGTTGTTCCATGCCGATGGCTGGACAGACAGACAGCAGACAGACATGATGCAGGCAACAGTCACTTTTCACAATTTTGACTGTGCCTAAGGAAGTAACAAATGGCCTCTGTCAGTCACCAGATGAAACTGTAACAAACCACCAGCAACACCAGAGGGCTCCAAAATTTCATTCTGTGTAATTTACTGACCATAACAACTGCCAGGCAATAGCTGAAAAGTCAGCACAGTCACATCACACATCCAAAGGGATGAAGGGCAAGTAATTATAACATAGTGGAAGTCAAAACACTTACAAAAGTGTACCATATACCTATAACATGAACAAAATCCAGATAAACAAGATACATAAGATATTTAGGAAATGAAATGACACAGCACAGACTCACCCTGTATTCTGTGAATGCTCATGACAGGCAATCTGCACTGAGGTATGCAAGCTATGTACACTGCACTTCACATTATACAATGCTGGTAACTTTCAAAACCGACAGTAAAAATCATTACGCCACACACACACACGCACACAAAACATATAAAACTGTATATCAGTTCAGATATTCTTGTGTTAACTGATGTTGAACAATGCCATGTTAACCTGAATATGCATGACATCCCAAAAAACATATACAGTCACAACCCAAAACTATCATTCATGTGAAATGCAACACAATAAGAATTCACACATTAAAACTCCCTATTTAGCATTAAAATACAAACAAAACATTAAAGTACCACAGTCCACCCACCCCTTAAGTCCTGCTCCCTTTGTCTTTTGCTCTGTCTTCAGTCTGAACTGCAGCAATGACAATAAGAGTTTCTTTCATGCATTCTTACATTATGCTAAACTGATTTTTTGGAGTGTCTGTTGGCAGCAATGAACAACCTGTTTAGTAAAAATGTGCATGACAGACCATTTTATGTTCAATCTTTCTTTTTTTTTTAAATCATGCCAATTATGAGATAATATGGAAAAAATACTGTACAGTCACACAGGCAACGGATAACATAACATGACACGGAGAAGATGTAATTTGCAAGACAGATAACGAAGGCAAGAATACACACACCCATAATACTAAACACTTATTGCTTCACAACTGATGAATTCCATCTGATCTCATAAAATGTTTTATGGCAACACTTACAACAAAAATGAGAAACTATAAAAGTCTCATCTGTCATTACAATGCGTTTAGCAAAATTTTTTGTTTCAGTGCAGCGTGTTCACATGTAACATGCGAAGAGAGTGGAAATCTGTTGGTACAAAATATCTTTTAAAAAGTGGTGCATAGAAACTGCATAATTGTTGCCTGCTAATTGAAACTGTGAGTTAACAAAGGTATTAAACATACTTTATATACAACTATATGGTCAACTATGCTGATCCCAGTGGTCAAGCAGTCTGTGGTGTGGGCCTGCAGCTGGTTACTCATTGGGATTGTGGGTTCGAATCCTGCTGGGGGCATTGATGTCTGTCTCCTGTGTGTGTTGTTTGTTGCAGATAGAGAACTCTGTAATGGGGTGGCCCAGAGGAGTCGTACGAAGTGTGGCGTGTCTAGTGTGTGATCGTGATGCCTCGCTAATGAGGAGGCCTTGGCCCACTAGGGGCTGTCGAGCCATGGAATATGGTGAACTGTGGTTAGTGTATGTAATTTCATTAATCACCTTGATGTTACTAGGGAATGAAAATGGAATTATTCCAACTGGCTAAAAATCTTGAATCAATTAGTTCACAAATGAGGCTCTGACATTAATTAATACATTGCTGACATTCCCACTTACTGGTCTTACACGTGTTTATCTTAAATAGAGAATACACATTAAATAACTGAATATTTTGTATGCACGAGACCCAGAAATTTGGGACAGTAGGAATTAAGTGCATGCATAAGGATGAAAAAATCCAAACATGCCTGAATGTTTGTTACACATACATTTCCAACCTTGTTAATACATAATAATGGTAACAGAAAAAAAAAAAAAAGACTCAGTAGGCAAATAAATAATTGCGCGCGCGCGCACACACACACTCATTTATTCATTTACAAATACACTGGAAACACACCTTCCATTTGGTTGCATGCAATATTAACTCACATAAAATTATTCAACATGTCAAACTTCTGTATGACTTCCAACACTAATCCTATAAGACGGATTACATATGTTTCTGCATATGACGACAGGGAAATTACTTAAGAATTACAGCTGCCACAAATGTCTCTTCACTGAACACAAAAATGTTACCTTCAAAGAATGAGATATGAATACATTTAAAAATTTTGCCATATAAGGTCCAGTTTTAACCAAATACTGTTCAAGGCTGGTATAATCAATGCACTGTTCCTAATACACTTACTGTTTCCAGAATAACATCAACAAAATCTGAAGCACCAGCCTTCTATTTTGAACACAGAGAATTTTAATGGAACAGAGTATGACTTGCATGTGGGTCCAAATCATGATACAGGGTGATCAAAAAGTCTCTGTGCCCCTGATGATTACAATGCAAAAAGTTACAAGTAATGTTCAAAGTGTCCAACGCCAGTCTCCAGACATTGACACGCTGAACTGTGTTCTCGAAGACCGTGTTCAGTATAGCACGGACCACATTCCAAATGTATTCTGTGATGAAACTGTTTAAAATACTGTATTTTTGCGTGTTTTTTTGTACTGTAATTGTCAGGAGCACAGAGACTTTTTATCACTCTGTAGAAACAGTGCATGCATACAGCAAGGCTGCCAATGTTCTGCACAGAACACAAACACGCACAAGCTTGCAGGCATGCCACATGCACCAGCACACTGTTGGGTAAAGTGATCATTAAAACTGTATGATCCAAATAAAAGCTGGAATTGATTAACAGCTCTTCACAGAGCTCTCCAATACCAATTTTACATTGCAGCATCATTAACCATGATGTGTTTATTCAATCAGTCAATATTAAAACACCCAAGGTACACATTCATGGATGGCCAGTAAATAAATGTTATCTCACTTGCACACATTTTGATGATGCTAGGTCAAAATATGTAGGAATGTGATATATAGGACATGCTTTAATACTGACTGATCTCAAACATCAAGTTTCATGAATATCCATTCAGCAGTTTTAATGTTTTTATGTAAAGAAATAAAAGGACAAATTTTGACAGGCACTCTGCGGGGACAAAACACACCTAAGAACTGGCCTCATCTAAATTATACAAATTAAGTAATTCTGTTACGTAAGGGAGACAACAGCAGTTTTGTCTTCCTCAACCTGACCAGATACTGCACACAACCTCAAAACATCTAAATCTCACACAAAAATCAATATTATTCAGCATGTCAAACAGATGTACTACATACACTTCATCATTCTCCTTACTGCAGAAACAGCTTCTGCTATATTATTACCAGAAGATATGCTACCAAAGAAATATAACTACTGTTCCTTACATATGTGTAAAATTTCTTGATCTGTACCAATTTGACCAATTCAGTTTTCAATTTAACACTGTCAAAAACCAGAGGATCAGTATCGGTGTTCAATATTTAACGTTTATGACATGCCACCTTATCACATCTGTGTCTCAATACTTTGCGTATACATTGCCAGAATACATGTACACGATTTGATAATACCTTCGGAATATGGTGGAATATGCACATTATGACGCTACTGCTCGAAATTTTGCTGAAACACTTATGTGTAACTGAAACATAACATAATAATTAGAAAATTTCACGGCCAGAACGTCAAAGGTGCATCCCTCCGTTACTGTTTAAGATATCTGTTATGTATGAACAACGTACTGGACCTAGGGATGACCGGACACAATGAAATATGGAGCCACACATCATACCTTTCCAACATCGCTGCACCCACTTAAGCCTTTTGACTAGAATTAGGCTATAATAAAAACGAAACTTTTGTCATATACATTATATACAGATTATGGGCTACACGTTAAAAAAACCGTTACAAAAATGTTGGGTACAGAACACGTCCATATATGTCGAATTGCGTTAAAATTTACGCGATGTTCGTCCTAAAGACATACTAAAATAATATTTCCTTGATTTTTACAAATACGCTTCTAACAGAACCCCACAAACGACGGCTTTATTACCAACTTATACCTAATACAAAACACCATATTCATTCATACGTATTAAAAAAACTGAATACAATGCAGGTCAGAAGCCTGGAACGGCAAGAAACCCGCCTTTTGCCGGTTCTTTGTCTGTCAGTTTAAAATGCATTACCTTGACAAAACTGATGGATGTTGTTGTGCCCTCGATATCAACAAGTACAATACTTGCTTTTGGAAGCAAATCATCAATTTGTTTATTTCTCTTTTCACCAGCTGCCATTGTACTCACACCTCACCCGAAATCTTAGCCGCTATCCACTTTCCCTTAACGAACTCAATTCTCTCTCTCTCTCTCTCTCTCTCTCTACATGGCTGCCGTCTGTAGCTGCCGATAGGCATTGCCCTCTAACCTTAATTCAGAAACAGAAATGAAACAACCTGAATTTTATGCAGAAAGCGGCAATATAGCATTCTTATAGTGTAAGAGTCATGGCAATACCATAACTGTCAACACTGACCATACCAGACGATATTATCATGCTTTTAATTAAGTTGGATTGATTAGTATACGAATGCAGATGGCAAACAGCAAAACCACTGCCTTTTACAGTTTGGCAGCACCGCTAACTACAACGTACATTACGGTGTACTGATTGTTAGGTGTCGAATTAATTAATGTCTTTATATTTTTAATATCAATAGGCCTTAAAAAGCAAAATGAATGCAAGGGTATACAGCTTTATAAATTACTACTAATATTGTGAGTGACAATAACATTTCTGTATGTGAATGAAATGGTTCTATTGACTAGACCAGAACTTCGCAAAGGGTATAAGCGAAGCGCATGTATGAAGTATGTATGTGTGTGACAGTAGGCGGGTTTGGTGTCTGTAGGTTCGGGGGGTGCAAAATTACGACTAATTCTATTAGGGCTTAATTATTCAAAGTGCATATTATTAGCTGATAGCCCCGTAGTAATACACATGCCGACATTTGAGATGATGAAGGGTCCAGTCCTGTGGGTTGTGGTGCACTATCGACTGGTATATAACCAAGAAGTTTGTTTGGAGTGCTCTGTAATGGGAGCAGTAAGCACCCCCGAAACGGTACGTGTGCGCCAATTTACACGGCGTTATATTCCAGAAGACAGGGTCCTTCAAAATATATCACCTGCCAGATTATACACCTTCATGGAATGTTGGGTGCTTGTTTAAATTTATTATACATGTTGGCTTTTAAATAAAACTGTGTTGTCCAAGTTTTTAAAATTTCTTTATCTGCACACCTACATTGGTTTGCCTACAGCGTAAGAACTCCACCCTAACTGATAATGAACAAGACCGTTGTGTTGGCATATCTGAGGGTAGAGATGTTGGAAGCCATTATCCTCCCAAATAGGAACTCTGAATTACTGTTCTGCACTCACACAAATATGTTGAATATTCTCGTAATGTTAAAATATCCAATTTAATGGGAGTTTGTTACTGGCTAATTACCTTAAACTGAATGCTGTTGTTGGTTCCCCTTGAGATGCTGTAGTGAATTACATTTCATGTACCTCATGTGTCAAGTCAAAAGCTTTTCTGGGGGGAACCTGTGGAACCATTTACACATGACTGCTGCAAGAAAAATCTTGCCCACCATAACAAAGCCAACACCAGATGCGGCATCTCTGTACGGTAATTAGACTATTGGCTGTATGGTCACGACTGTTGCTGATAGAAGCCACTGCATCCAAGCTGACTCCCTAGAGATGAAGCAGTTAGGTTATGAAGCTACCGACTAGTCTCCAACTAGTGGCAGGGTTAAGGATAAGTGCAGCTGGAGCACAATTTTTCTATTCATCTTCATTATTTTGTCCTTAATTGTGAACAGAGAGAGAGAGTCACCATGCAACCAACTGTTGAGACAGGGACTTCACAAAGGTGTGTAAACCATCTGTGCTAAACTTTCAGACGGTAAATAAGAAAGTAACAATATTATGGCAATAGAGTTTCAGGCCAGGCAAGTTCAAATTTTAACACTTCTGGCGGCTTCTATTTGGTAGGTGCACAAGTATCAGTCTTGCCTGCAACACACTATCTTATAGTTTTCATTGTCTTCTGAGGTTCTTCAGGGAAATGTTATGTTACTATGGTTAAATTAGGACAGGTCCCAGTTCTCTTTTTAAATTTATTATTCACTAACTATTTAGCCATTTGATGCTAAGTAGCCTTGGTGTTAGATATGAACATTGCTGTTTAATTAACTACAGCCAAATGGGCCTACAGTTTTAGTGAGGCACAGCACAGGTGGCATCCACTTACATTTTAATTCTGCTGACCTACTGCTGTGATAATCTTTTAATTCTTCAAATGCATTACTTTTGAAGATACTTTTCCATAACAGTGACAAGTTACTGGTAACAGTGTTGCTTCACTGCTGCCTGCTTATGAGATACAGAAATGTTGGTTTAAATGACCAGTAAAATAAAAAATTACTTGCCATGTATTGTGACTTCTATTTTCCTTAAAAATTCTTGCATTTATATCATGAGAATGATGGGAACTAGCAACAAATATTTCATGGAGCCATGGTCACAGCAATTGAAAGGTTGAGTTAATTACTGACTGTTGCCAGATCCACAACACCCAAAGTGCATTCATTATACTGCATGCAGGTAGTTGCATTATTGAAAATTAGGAAGTACAGTGGTGAGGCACCTTCTAGTGGTACAGTGTTAATGTCACTGGGTTGTCAGAACTTATTGTGTGTGTGTGTGTGTGGGGGGGTGAGACTTCAGGACAACTAAGCAAGGTCCCAGAAGCATATCTTTTTTCATAGCATAAGCAGAATAAAGGGTGAAGTAGTCCAAATCTTGGACTACCAGACTCTGAATTCATATTAACATCCTTTGAAACACTGGTAGCTATGTGTCAGTTGACAGTGTAATATCTCGAGGACTTCAATCTTCAGCAAAACCACTGGGGACCTTGGATCTTGCATCATACATACATGCTAGCAGAAAGTCTGAATCAGTTAGCTGTGCCAATCAGGAATGAGTTTCTTGAAATGTATAGTAGTCCAATGGTTGGACTGCCTGACAGAGAAGAAGGCACTACAATTCTTCAAAATGCCATGTATTTACTAGTCACGCAGAATAACATCTTGGAAGCCATTAATTCATCTTTTTAGACTTATAATTTGTGTTTGTATTCACGTTCATTGTTATTTGGGATCTGCAGCAGTATTACCAGTATAATGACTAGGCTATGGACTGGTCAATAGAGGGTTCAGATCTGGGTAGGATCATAAGATTTTTCTCTTCTCCAGAATGTCCAAATTGGCTCTGGGGCCCACCCAACCTCTTCATAAGTGGGCAGTGGGTTTTTCTCCAAGGTTAAACTTGTTGGCATCTGGAGCTGTCCACTTGCCTCCTTCTAGTGCCAAGGTTAAGAATGAGTGGAGATACACCTTCACTCCCTGTATATGCCTTCATGGCACGTGGAGAGAAAGGCTTACTCTTTACCATACTTATTCTCCCTCCCCCCCTGCCAGTATCAATACCCCAGACTCTACACCCCTGCTGTGTCCCTGTAAACACTACGGAATATCAGGATTTCACTGGACAAATATTTTCCTTATTGACAACCTGCCCACCTCCGGATCAGGGAGCCAAAACATTACTCTCTCCCGCCAGTTTGCTACACAATCCCAGCTGGTGTACCCTGGCCCCTCTAGCGCACATGGCTACAATTCCACTGACCCAACAATGACATTCATGTCACCCACACCAGTGTCTATGCATATATAACACACCCAGATCTTCATGTGGTCATTTCTTCTTGGACTGTTGACCCAGAAGGTGAAGCACTACAATCTTTTAAAATGTTGTGAACTATAACCTGACACAGCATCACATCTCACAATACTTGATTGCTCATACATGATGCTGTCTCTGTCATCTACTGCACTGGGATATATGAGGGAGAGTCAAATGAAAAACTTAAAAGTGCGATAAAAATTTGAAACACAGCTCCACTGTCTTATAAGTTGACAACAGTGATACTCATGGTTTGAAGAGTGGCCGACAGGTGGCAGAACAATGCAGAAATGCAACACGACGGTGCAGTAGTAGTGTAAAGATGGCGGCCCCACTTGCAACATGCACCAAAGAAGAACAGCGTTGTCATCCATTTTCCAAGTAGTGAAGGGGTGAAACCCATCCAAATTCATCGATGAATGAGAGTTCAGTATGGTGATGCATGTCTGTCACTACAGCAAGTGTACGAGTGGATTAGGAAGTTCATGAATGGCATTAGTTCTGTAACAGACTCTCCTCGACCGGGTCAGGCACACTGAGTAGTAACACCAGAGGCCATTGCAGCAATTGAAGCCATCGTGAAGGAAAATCGCCATGTAACAGTGAATGAAACAGCCGCACATCTGGAAATGGGTCACGGATCAGCACACCGTATCGTCCATGATGTTCTGCAGTTCCATAAAGTGTCTGCAAGGTGGGTGCCACACCAGCTGACTGCAGAATTGAAAGAACGTGTTCATGCCTGCCAGGAACTTTTGAAATGCTTTGAAGCAGAAGTTGATGGCTTTCTAGGAAGAACTGTTATGGGAGATGAAACCTGGGTCCACTACCACCAGCTGGAAACCAAGAAAGCAATCAAGGAATGGCGCCCTACCTCCTCAACAAAACCGAAAAAATTCTGCACACAACTATCTGTGGAAAAGGTTATGCTGACTCTCTTTTAGGGTGAAAAAGGGGTAATTTTGGAGCACTACATGAATAGGGGGAACACTGTGACCAGTGCAACGTATGCAGATCTCCTAAAGAATCGCCTGCATCCTGCAATCAAGTCCAAATGACATGGACGTCTGAGTACAGGTGTGTTGCTCCAACATGATAGTGCTTGGCCCCATACTGCCTGTTCAACTATTGCAACAATCCAAGATGTCCTTCGAGTGTCTTCCACATTCGCCGTAGTTGCCATACCTCGCCCCAGTGACTTCCATGTCTTTGGACCGCTCAAAGAGGCGATGGGAGGCAAGTCTTTCAGGTCTGACAAAGAGGTGCAGCAGGTGGTGCATGAGTGGCTGTGCTCTCAGCCAAAAGAATTTTTTTTCTAGAGGTATACATGCACTTCTGAAGCGCTGGAACACTTGTATGGAACGCAATGGAGACTACATAGAAAAATGAAGTCATTGTGTACCTTTTGTGTTCAATAAATTATGACATAAAAAATATTTAAGGTTTTCATTTGACTCACCCTCGTACAATGTTCCATCCTTTGGTTGTTAAAAGATGCAACTGATTTTCACTTTCTAGACTTTTTGAGTATGATATAAGGGAGTCTGGAAGGTCTCTCTCTAACTGTTTTTCCAGCTGCTACATGAGAAATGTACCTGCTAAGAGTATCTGTGGTTTTGATAGCATTCATTCTGTGCACTGGGTTTGTAGTGCTTTTCTCTGCAGTCATAATAACCACCTGAACTGGCAGGCAGGATAACACTGATCAAATTGTTCCAAAATAATGTGCAGCAAGTAATGTAGATGCATTTTCTTGCATAATTCACTCTACAAAATAATATTATGGTACGTGAATATGTAATTTAATCAATGCACTACATTGTAAATAAAATAAAAAACCAAATTCAGCTGTATGCAGTATAAATACAAGGAATAAATACCATCTTCTGGACCATTTGTCAACCTCTCTAGCTATTGAATGGATTACCATGCAAACTCACAAGTATGAAGAGTGAAAAGGCTCAACCTAAACAGCATTAAGAAGATACTTAAAATACACACAACTCTATTCTATCAAGGAATGTGTAATGTTAAAAACTGGGTCACGATGAAATTATTGGCTGTATAGAGTGGATCCAATGAAACGAATGCTGATTATAAAATAGTTATAACTGTCTGTAAGGCATATTTTGTATTTTTGTTTTTTCACGGTAGGACAAATACCTAAATGCCAATGGTGAATATGTGGTCTGGTGTGCACCATCTGCTACCCATGTGGGTTTATACATTCAGAGTCATAATACAGTTCTTAGACTTGGAGTGTCTGTTACCTTATTCTGTGAAATTTCCTTGCATAATGTACATTTGTATTGAAGCAGAAACAATACAGAATTCATCTCAACTTCACCACACCCGCAGACAATGTTTGCTGATATGATAGCAGGTACCAATCTAACGCACTGGTGAATGACTCGCCTGCATACCCTTGTGTTTGTCAGTGACACCTCCCTCATATGCAGTCACAAATACCACACGGTAACATACTGTACATCAAATAGCACCTTCAAAGAGAACAGCCTGTCAATGTCTTCCAGTCACAAAACTTCAAATATTTGGACTAACTACTGTGATGTCTGAAGTTTGCAAGAATTATAGAACTATTGTTCCTAAGCATTTAAGACTTAAATAATGCAGACAGCATAAAATTACTGCAATTTTAAGGACAGAATACAAACACGTGAGATTGTATAAAAGAATGTAATTATATGAAATATTTATATACAGTGAATTACTGTAACTGCAATCGCTAATTCATGAGCAATGCAATAGCACAGGATGCATAAAACTTACAGCTTCTGTTATTTACATCCATTAAATACTGCATAAGAGTCTTGAAGTATGTGATTTTGACCTCCCACCATAATCCATTTCAAGACCACTGTTTCAGTCTGTTATAACTGCAGCTCACCTATCAGGGTAAGAACACATGGCTGGCGATCTGCTTCCTCCATATACCTGCTAGTACACAACACACTCACACCTCCAACAAGCTCTCTTACATTACGCTAGGTTCACTGCTTTTAAGCTTTATGGAATGAGATTCTTTAATCATTTAATGTCTTTCTTGCTTCAAAAAGCACCTGTATTATATTTTAAAAACTTGCATATGCTTTTCAGGCTTTTTCTGTTTATTTTACATTCTTAGTACTGGAATTTTGCATGTTGTTGTTCCTATGGCAGATGGAGAATTTATCTCATCATTGCTCTAGCACCCCAGTAGAGTTTGATGGTGTTCTTGAGCACGTGTTGGTTGGTATTGAGTTTAGGGCAATGTAGCACATGTTCTTTGTCCATGGTGGAGTTTGGCATTTGGCATATTGTGCACTCACTAGATTCATGTATGCCAGTCTTTCATAAATGAGCTGCTAGGCAGTCATGCCCTGTCATGAGTCTAAAGGTGCTTATAAAATTACTTACAAAATTCCTTGCTTTAATATTGGTATCCCCAAAATGAAAGCAAGGAATTTTATAAGTTTCTGGAAGCAAATGTGTACCTTAAGATGAAAATGGATTTTGTGTTCATGATGGTTTTATCAGTCCCAATTAATTACGTGCATTCAAGACACTAATCACTATATACTGAGGTAAATGACACATAATACAGTCATGCCATTTTGTTACTATAAATTTCTATCCAGTTCCTGTGAATATGTACAAGAGACCAAGTGCTACAATCATGACACATACAACTTCTGAAAACATTAGGCACACATAGCACAAATAGTATCTCGTTAAAGAATCCCATAATTTTGACTCAGAATTCTGTAAATTAATTTCACCATGATCAGCCACCTTATGTCACACATACATAATTGTTCCTGGAGACAACATGCATGACTACTCCACCCCACACAAAAAGACAGAAAGAAGGTCTTCTACATGATTATTTGGTTACAGGGTGTTTGTGAACATGGTGAAGTTAACTGGCAACCTGAAATACATTCAGAGATGTAAGATTAGATGTGACACAGACATGTCTGGGATGAACAACACTAGCCTCCAAAACATAAATAAAAATAACATCTTACTGATGAATATCCTAATGAAATTTATTCTATTAGAGACCAGGGGTCCACAAACCTTCCAGAAATCTACGAGCCACCTCAAAATTCTAGGCACCACAAGGGTGACAAGTTCCCTACTGAGGACCGACAAAAAGTATACGCCAAAACTAGTCACAAAGGCAACCGGCACCTGGGATTTCTGCACCACTGTTATGGATAACAGGTAATGAATGACAACAATGTTACAGTTTTCCTACGAGATGCAAATTTCTGTGTTTCTTCATATCCTGCTTTTGAGCAAAGCATCGACCACATATATCACAGGCATGCGGTTTTTCACCTGTATGAATTCGGATATGAATTTTAAGCCCATTTGACCTACGAAATGCTTTTCCACAATATCCACATGGATATGGTTTTTTCCCTTGGTGGATCCACATGTGCTGATAGTAAGAATGACTGGTCCTGAATGCTTTCCCACATACATTGCATTTGAATGGGCGTTCACCAGTGTGTTTGCGAAGATGTGAGTCACGCACATCCTTCAGTCTGAAACGATCACCACACACTTCACACTGGTATGGTTTCTCACCCGTATGTAGACGGAGGTGAGAGTACAGGTGGGCACTCTGAACAAACCGCTTACCACACATATTACAGCTAAAAGGTTTTTCTCCCGTGTGAGTACGGTGATGCAACACTAAGGAGCGTTTCTGAGAGAATCTTTTTTCACAGAACTCACAACCAAAAGGTAATTCTCCAGTATGATGCCTACGATGTGCAATTAAAGTTACCCGATATGCGAAAGACTTTCCACAGTCCTCACACTTAAATGGTTTTGTATTGTGTGGGGTTACATCATCTTCAAAAGCTTTAACTAATGGATGTGAATCCTTCCTATGTTCAGCAAGTTTGGCGTAAGTAGGGAAGGCAACATCTGTGCACAACTTGCAGTTATACGCCTTGGGCTGTTTGCACTCATCCACATGTGCCAAAATATGTTGCTTAAACAGTGTCTTGCGAGCAAAACAACGACCACATTTGTCACACTGAAACGGTTTCACATCCATGTGAGTTATTCGATGGCCTTTAAGTGTTGCATTGTCATAGAACTTTCCCCCACAAACATCACAAACAAAGGGACGCTCACCAGTATGTACACGCTGATGGGCAATGAGGCGAGCCTTGAGCTGGAAGGACTTCCCACACTGTTCACACTGATGTGATTTCTCACCCATGTGTACCAAACGCACATGATCAAAAAGATTGTTCTCTCGACTGAACTCCTTACCACAGTGCTCACAAACCACAGGACTGCCACCTTCATGGACTTGCTGATGAAATTCAAGTCTGGCCTCAGTACGGAAAAATTTACCACATTCTGGACACTTGAAGGGTCGGGTTCCACTGAAACAGTTATGCCCAGCCAATGTTCTGGAATTGTTGAATCTTCTTCCACATGTAGGGCACACCAGGCGTTTGGAGCCTTTAGGTCGCAACGGCCTTTCTTCTTCTGCCTTGTGCTCTTCAAAGTGACTTAATAGACACAATTCACTTGTGAAACATAACTCACAGAGGCTACATGGGTAAAGATCTGACTCCATATGACACTTTGAATGATCGAGACAGAGCTCTATATTTTCAAATGTCTCACCACAAAGACGGCAGCTAGGAAATTTCATCTTTGGGTTCAATGAGGTTACAGTTCCATCTACCATATTATGTACTTTATTTTCCTCTCCAATTTTGTCGTCTTCTTCTGCAGTCCTTCCCAAATTAACATTTTCCAATGCTTGATCCTCACTCCATGTATTACTACTGTCATCATTGCCTGCATCAAGTAAACAATTTTGTACTGCAATGCCATTACCAGTAAGAAATTCTTCTGAGTGCTGCAAATTTTCTTTCTTATATATTTTTGCTCCAATTTCCTTTAATAATGACAAATTATAATCTACACCACTGTCAGATGCATCATTTTGAACTGACATACTGCCATCACAACAAAGGGGACAGAAATAAGCACTCTTTCCTCTGCAAATTTCTTCAATACAAACAGGTTCCTGAATACCATTAATGGATGAAGCCTGTTCTGTCCCTGTGCAATATGTCACACTTCCATTGATAAAGCTGCTCTCTATAGCCTTCAGTTGACATTTATCACCACTTTCAAGCTCATTTACAGGTCTCATAGCTATGATAGCCACATTTGCTTTGCTGTCTTCCATATTATACACAATACGTGACCTGAAACAGGAAATAACAATACAGTATTTGGGATTCTCACACCAGTGTTACTAATGATTCAAGTCTTCTAGAATGTGACACTGCTGATTGCCCTTACTGTGACGGTGATCCCACCTGGATTAATGTGTTGGACTTGTGTACCTTTGTTCAGGTGGGCTCCCTGAGGATGGCAGTCCGGTGCCAAAACATGTAGGAGTTGACACTTACCATGAATTGTATGATTTGTAATGTACTAAGTGCAACTGTTGGTTAGCATAATGGAGGCACTGTGGCCCATACGAATGACAAGAACCACTCACTGAGCAACAGTAACAGTGTCATATCCTAGATAATTTGAGTCTTCAAGAAATAATAAAACTACAGAAGTATTTACTTTGTGTACAAATACAAAAATATGTAAGTAAGGAAAATGTTCTTCAGTATAAATGCTGCAATGTTACATACAAAGAGTGATACATTTTTCATATATATTTATGTGATCCTCTTTAACCCACTGGTGCCAGAACTAAATGCCCATAGTGATCTGCAAAACACTGGAATTTAAACAGGGGCGGAATGAGAACAAATATAATTACTGATGGGGGTAACTTAAGTACTTGTAGAAAAATGTGTTGCAACACCACACTGTCCATCTAAGTCTCATATGATCTGCTGTAGGATCCAACCTACGCCTGCATAGTGAAAGGCCAATGACTGACTGCTTGAGCCAAGGTACAGCCAATTTGGATTTCATGTTTCCAGTGTCACAGAGAATGGAGCCTGTAAGGTTGCAGTGGAATGCTTGTAATTTGTGATATACAATAAAAATTTCATAACAACAAATTCCAAATCAAGAACTTACCTGTGAAATAATGTATTCCTTTGTTACTATAAAATATGAAGGAAGGTATGCAAAGGCACACAGAGAAACAGTCAATGTATTACAAGCTTTGAGTACCAAGCCTAACCTGAACAAGTTTTATTGATGGTAATTTAAACATATTATTCACATGCCATGGATTAAGACAATATCTTTACACAACTCCAACAAATGCACTTACAGTTGACAGATATTTAAATTGTATTAACTTATATATATTTCTTTTTTTTCATAGTTGCACTGTGCAGTTTGATGTTATCAAATCTTTTATTTGTCCAACTAATGCACAATTAAATTGCTCACTCTGCACTGTGCATGATACACATACCAACAGGACTGTATTAACGTTCAGCCACACGACCGAACAGTTCTATAACAAAGTATTTTAACTGACACAAATATTGTAACTTTAGTGAAGGACAGACTGTAGGCTCCCTGATGATGGTTTGGTTAAACTGAAACATGTAGGAGCATTTACTGTAAATCTTAATGTAAATTTTAACATTTTACAGCAATTTAATTGTGCATTAGTTGGACAAATAAAAGATTTGATTTTATAATATATATATATTCTCCTACATGTTTTGGCTTGAGTCAGCCATCTTCAGGCGGACTGTGTACAAAGGAAATCTGGTTGTTGATATGTAAAACACACAAGTTTAAAACAAAGATTAAAATTATCAGAAATTTGTACTTATCATGACATCTTCCACTAAAAAATTCTTGTGCTGTGCTTTTGCATGCAAACATGTATTTGTAATCTTCTTCAGTCCTAAAAACGATCAAGTCCCTGTAGTCGTATGTATAATGTGTACTGCTGAGGACAGTTGGGTAGTAGTAGTAGTAGTAGTAGTAGTAGTAATAGTAGTAGTAATAGTAGTAGTTGTGTGTGTGTGTGTGTGTGAAGTTTCTTGCAGGAGGCAGCAAATTATAACAGTGAGTGTAGCTATGCCTGTACCTCACTATATGCCTTCATGGCATGGACAGGGAACATGTAAAAGTTATGTGTTCCCTGTCCATGCCATGAAGACATGGAGTGCAGGTGGAGGCATAGCTCCACTCACTCTTAATCTTGGTGCCAGATGTAGGACAGCAGTCAACTTCACACCCTGGCCACTTTAACTCTAGAAACAAACTGCACAGGAGGTCAGGTGAGCCCCACAGCTGGTCTCAACATGCTAGACACAAAAAAACCATCTGTTCCTGCCATGAATCAAACCCCCTATTGCCTAGGGTATAGTCTTGTTACTACACAAACTTAGCTATCAAGATCCCCCCCCCCCCCAACATACACACATATATACAAATCCTAGAATGTAGAATTTGTAATTTATTGGTACAAAACATTCTTTCTGGGCTTTTACCAACAGCGAAAGCTTGTTTGTTGCTTTGCTGTATGCAGAATACACATATTGGAAATATGGCACACAGAATATGCATACTGCCTTCTCTTACTTCAGTAGCCATTGGAACAGCAGCAATTTGTACTAAATCTATACATGTAGTGTATGTCCACACACCTGAAGAGTTTCTTTTCATTTAAGTCGAGGAGTTTATTTTCTGCCTGAATGCAGGATTCAGCAAATTCATGACACATGTTTAACTTGTTTATGCAAGCTGTACACAGCTGTTTTGGTAGTGGGTCTGTGCTTCTGACCTGGAAATCACATTAATATAGTCAGTTTAGTGAGCTTCACAAAACACAAAACCAACAATAGAACCTGGCTGCTACAGACTCGCCAACAAATGTACTTCTTGCAGTAAGCTTATATAACTAAAACGTGGTGAAGCCCTTCTTGAGCAGCTAACTGATCAACTAGTCACAGAATTCCCCTCATTTTATGGAACCCAAGGGTCCATTACTGTTTGCACAACAGCCCGCCACTTGTCCATATCCTGAACCAGATTAATCCAGTCCATACCCTCCCATCCCATTTCTTTAAGATCTATATTAACATTACACTCCCACTCTTTAAGCTTTCATCTTGTGTAGCACTTTGCAGAGGAAAGTATTTTCCTTCTCTTTCTTTTTTGTTTTGATTTAGTCGGCACCTAGTGTTCATCACTTGAGCAATGCATGGGTTGTTGAATGTAACTGTAGCTGCTTTATGTATCAGTTCTGCAGCAGTGACTCGAGCAGTGAGCAGAGCTGTAGCTGGAAGTGCTGTGTGTGTTTAACAGTGTCCATGTGTATCCACAATGTAGAGATTTGAACCAAATACAGTCCACTTTATGCAACTTTATACACCCACCTATGCGTAGGTCTTGCATGTGGCCTCTTTCCTTCAGGTTTCACCACCACAACCCTGTTATCTACCTCACCTATCCACCATACATGCCACATGCCCTGCCAATGTCATCTTCTTAATTTATTACCTCAAAAATATATAATGCAAAGTACAAACCATGAATCTCCTCATTACACAACTTCTTCCAGCCCTCTGTGACTTCCTTCCTCTTAGGTTCACATATCTTCCTCAACACCCCATTCTCAAACACCCTCAGCCTGCATTCTTCCCTCAACAATGGGAATCACATTTCACACTCCCACAAAACAACTGGCAAAATGTAACATCTGTATATTTGTATCTTAATGAGTTTACTAGCAAACCAAAATGCAAACTATTCTGGACCAAATAGTTACAGGCATTTCATCTGCAGCATAATGACAAGGTACCAGCATCCGGTGTATGAATAAAACAACCTGATGTGTCTACAGCAGGAGTCTCAAACTCAAACTGTACCCGCATCTACAGGCATGCCACATGTCATTGTAAGCAATAAACAGGGTAACTAATCTCATTGAAATTAAACACAATGTTAAGAACACTTCACATGTCTAATAACAAAACCACAATATATTATGGTCACTGAATTTAAAGCTTCACTGCACTGTTCTCTCTCCTTATGTACACTGCACATTACCACTCAGTAACAGCCTTAAGGCCTGTGGTGGCAAAAATAATTTTTAATCACTCTCGCATTGATGGGGCCACATTCGATAATATGAGTAAGATTAGTGACAGGACCATATAATACAAACTGGCAAACCATATGTTGCAGACATCTACTTCATCGACATCTAGGCAACATTACCATATTTCTCGAATTAACCTTTCTTATGTGTCACAGGGCTAATCTAAAGCTCAACTGGAGAAGCAGTAATGTGCACGGTTACCACCAGTTGAACTTTTGAACCTTTTCACTAGGGAACGTAATTCATTTTTTTATTCAATTCAAATATTTATCACCAAAACCATTAAACACAACACTGGCTGTTTTTTAAGTTAACCCAAAATGCAACACAATAAACTATGACTTTCAAGAAAACCATCTTGTTGTGTGAAATATTGTGTTTTAATTAGCTTTTTTTGTTACACACAGTTCTTTAGTGCTGTTTCAATATTAAGGGGTGATAAATTTCAGACAAATAAACATCTCACGACATGCAAATAAAACAGCATAACCCCTGACAGCAACAATACACACTTGTGTAGACAAAAAACTAATGCCAACATACAACACGATAAACTATAAATCTGGAGTTCTGTATTACAACTCAGGTACAATGAAGGTAACTTACCATAACCGGTAAACACGAATTAATTTTCTCGGCAATGCGCTGCTCTTTACCGGTGGCACCAAAAATATACACCGCTTCACTGACAGCAGATGCACAAAGTCGGCACAGTTGGCCTGGATGCTCTAACACCAATTCTTCTTCTGCCTCTTCAGTATCACTGTCACAATCACTTTCAACCAGTCGCTTTTCCCCTTCTTCTTTGATGACTACTTCACAATTTTCTATCACAAAAATCACAAACAGTACACAACAGTAAGACAGGAACACAGAGCATGAAAGAAAAGTATAATATAACAAACCACCCCTCCCCCCAAAAAGGGGGGGGGGGAACCAACAGTACTGTACAAGGAAGTAGGAGGGGGTGGGCACATAATAGTGGCAAAATCTTACAAGTGGATGAAACATTATTATAATCTGATTACATGAGTAACAGGAAATGAATGTAAGGTCTATA
>Ga0268261_10000851_pt1 | contig 20187 bp, 12 predicted proteins | sample TergutNc150P1_FD_190353 | JGI IMG/M metagenome (GOLD analysis project Ga0268261, IMG submission 190353) | Nasutitermes corniger P1 segment gut microbial community from laboratory colony in Florida, USA - Nc150 P1 (SPAdes) (version 2) | ecosystem: Host-associated > Arthropoda: Insects >...
GGCACAAGAACCGGTTGTTCGTCGAAGCACTAGCACTGTAAACACGTCCACTGCGGCACAAGAACCGGTTGTTCGTCGAAGCACTAGCACTGTAAACACGTCCGTACAGCTCAGAGGCTAACCGGGAACTGCCCCTGTCCGTTTGTAGAGATGAGTGTCTCTTGCATTCTCCGGTATTCCTTGAACTTTATATACACTTGTCGTCTTGGCGAATCTACTTGTATCATGGCCAAATCTGTCCCTTCTAAATGCATCATTTCCTATATCCATTCATGGATGTCATAGGCTGTTATTCTAGGACTTTGTGGGTCAAGTCTACATACTAACGTGTTTTACCTCTCGGTCATCCTCTCCTATGCGTCACTCACTGTGCCTAACGATTCACCAAGGTTCACTTCACCAATATTAGTAAACACCACAACACTGCACTCACTCTATCACGATGCACGCTACACTAGCTACACTCACTGTTCGACAGCTCGTCGCAGCTACCTTCCTCCGTGTCTCGAAGCAGACTGACACTGGGACGCGAACCAATATAGTTTGTTTCCGAAGAGTATTGCCATCACGCGTTAACGCGCTCGGCTACCCCCGGCTGCGGCAAACAACCACCCTTTCGCAACATACATCCGTGGTAACAAAGTTAGCAAGCCACACTCCTCGGAAAATTAATGACCTCTAATTCGCGTTTTAACTTCAAATTAAGCGAATGTACTGGTGTCTTTGGTTAATATATACGCGGCGTGATTGATTGTAATGGAAGACAGAGAAACGCCACGAATTCACAAACATGGGGAAACTAAAACGACTCGAATTATGATGGCAACTGTACGTCACGTGACTGCCTCAGCGGGACGTACGAAATATCAGGCCGCTTGATTTTTCCTGAACAGAGCGTACACACAACAAATATGTTCAGGAAGTGTACACAAGCACTCTGTTCTTGAGCAAGTTCATACAAATACATTGTACTACCACATTGTTAAAAACCGTGATTGTAAACAAATTGTAAATTGAAAGTAATAATTTACATAATACAATTAACAGTTCAGTGACATAATTACAGGCACTTGCAAGATTATTATTATTATTATTCAATTTCGTATTTGTAATTGAGAAACACTTCTGAGTGTACCGAACGACTCTGAGCGTAACTCAGAATATACAGCGTTGACTACAAGATAACAATGAACACAGAATTGGAGGAAAGGAACTGAACATAAGCAATCGTTGAATACTCAATCCCTCCAGGCAATTTGCCTGGAGGGATTGAGAAAAACCGTAACTACCTTCAGTTATTGCAGCCGATGTCCCTGTCTAGATCCGAAACTGACACGTCCCAAATACAAGACAGAAACTATACTGATTAAGCCAACATGCTCAGCAGTAAATCACTGTCATCCGTAAAATTTATTTAACTGATTGTCACTCTTGCAGGGTCTACGCAGTTATTGCTACTCCAGATTAGCCGGCTTATTAACACCCGTTTATGTTTACATCGGTTAAGCGAAAGTCGGCTTGTGTTAGCAAGTGTACAACTGCTCTTAAAATTTTTCTTCCTCTCCTGGCTGGAAGCGATGTTCGACTTCCTCTCGGAAACGTCTACATTAAAATTCTTTTGAAATTCATTGTGGTTACTAAAAACGCGGCCCTCCTTCATCCCGAGTAACAGTCGTGACGGTAGGGCCGGCCTTCAATCACCTTCGTTATTTTAAGAACCTCTCACACATTTTAACACGCCCCCCCCGAGCATAATTAGGTAAAACTAGCACTTCCCAGGAATGGGTCCAACGCTCTTTACATCTGTGGTCTTCTGGGATGTGAAGCCATCGCAGATTATGACAAATTTTCACAAAACCCCATTCAGGCCATTTTACAGATAAGGCAACAATTTCCTTGCTATGTTGGGAAACCTCTACCGAAATGAAGAGCGTCAAACCTCAGACGACTACAAGTGTTTATAGTCACCGCCATGAGAAGCTCAATCTCACGTCTCGTTCTTGTCTCTGTTTTAAGTCATAGGGCTAAAATGTGTCGCGCGAGTTCATCTACTTGGGTAAATATGTTTAATTTGTTTCAAGAAAACATTTTCCAGTTTCAATAACAAAAATTTATTTTTAGCCCCTATATTATAAGTTGACACAAATCAAGCAGGCGTATATCAAGACTGACATTAAAAATACAGTATATCAGCATTATCTTTCAAACCTCTGCACAAGTGCTTATATTAATTTTTTCTCGACATTCTTCGCCATGGATTACGTATGCTTCTTAAATATAAATGTCTCTCCGCATTTCATGAAAGCGTATGGGGGATTCGATTTGTAGACCCACTCGTGCTTGAACTCGATACAATATGGAGATGAGATGTCAGCTTCAAGCTCCGTCCACTTCGCAGCTACAGACAATAATTAAATAGGTTCCGTGGGTCCCAGTATCAGTGTGGACGTTTTAGAGAAGAAAGAAGTCTCATGCTGTGTCGCAAATTGAACCACATTTCCTCGGTCGTCCAGCCTATGGCTTAGTCACTGCACTGACCGCGCCATCTCAGCTCCGACATTACGCATCATTGTGTAATAAGCGTACATTTATCACACACGTGTATACTTACTACGTTGTAACAATTATTGCAGCTACGATGGGTGGGATACGTGTGTACAAAACATTTTCAAGGGAAAATGTCAATTATTAAACGGATAACATGAGAAATTACCAAGAAGATTGACCTTGCGGAGAATTATTGTGAGGGCGGTTGGTACACGAAAATGGCTATGTACCATGTCTACAGATGGACTCTGGAATTGGCAGTCTTGAGCCTTCGGGGTTCTAATACCGCAGGGTTCAGACGTCAGTATTGCTATTATCATCATCGCATTCTCATGCTGGACCGAACTCTGTGTTCCTTCCGTAAGGGTTAAAAAGTCCAAGCTATCACGCAGTCCCAAGCGGTGCCAAGACTAAGAATTCACGATGCTTCATTCCCAAGCATCTAAGAAGCGATGCCAAATACAGAGACAGTTTTGACTTTACCAAAAATAAGAGTACCCTGTACGATGGTTTTCTCTTATCCAAACCGTAATCTGTCTCGCAGTCACCGGGAACACAAGTAACGAATCCCCGTTTCAGTAACAGAGTAGGGTCGAGGACTCCGATCTGAGGTTGTCTGTTAAGCTCATGGAGTGCTGGTGTTACTGTCTTATTTAGCGCGTTTCCGCCCGCAGCCGAAGGCATATCTTATTGAATTAGCCTTCACCCCACACATCTGCCCCACCGTGTGCAACGAAACCGCACCTCGGGAAACCCAATAAGTCCCCAGGGACTTCAGGGTTACTAGTAATGTAAAAGACAAATACTCTCCCTGGCCGGGAAAAAAAAGTAATCACGCTTTCAGTTTATAACTGCCGACCCACAGAACAAGCCCTACTTATGGACGGTGTGCTACCTTTTACGCAGCCTTACCGTGCAGGACAGTTAAAGCTTCCGATTTGTATGGGCGAGAAATCCTGTTACAATTTAGGCAGAGGAACCGACGATTCTCAGAGATAGTTCTGTCATCTTCGGTTTCTCTAAGAAAATATCTCAATTAAGCTAAGCCCATTACCTTCCCCAGCCCTTCCATATGAATTGTTTGCTATTATCCTATCATATATATAGACTTAACTAGCGGAGAAGTCGTTACGTAAAAAAATAATCTGTTTATCGCATTCAATTTTTATTTGTATCCGCGAAATGCTGTGTCGACTTCCCATCATACCATAATTGAACCGCCAATTTTCGTATATCGGGCTCACAGCCCGAGAAAGTGATACACGACTGAAAATATAAATCTAAAAAACACCCTCGGCTTCTATTTGGAACATGTGAGATAGGATATTTTTAATGAAAATACTAAAATAATGTCTGACACAAAGTAATGTGACACCTGATGAGCGATTGGTTACAAGAGACTTCTATTTGCACCAAGAGAACTTCAAAGACAGTACAGCATCAAAATTCAGATGTGCAACATCTGTAAAACATCTTCACTCTACTCTTGCTTCATAGTTTTGTAGGCCTCCTCTTTTCAACTTGCACTAATTTTGTCTTTTAGCCTCGTATAAAGCACGTTGAAATTTCAAAGGAAAAATAGGCAGTTCCCGACGCTATCTAGGTTATTCAGAGGTACTACTACCGACTGGAAACTACGCATTCAAGCTCTTGAAGGACTTTGATTTATTTATTTTTTGCATTTTGCATTGTAATATAATCGTACAATATAAACCAACAAAATTCACCTTTGTTACACTAATACTTTAATTTTTACGATGTCATCTAGATGTTTCGAACCCGAAGGTTCATCTTCAGGAAGACGTTTGTACGTACAGATAAGGTATAACTTGTAAACATGCAGCCTTGTAGGTGGAAGAGTGTTCGGCACATTTCCACCTACAAGACCGCTTATACCCTTGAATGTAAACAAATTATAACGCACCTGTACGTACAAACGTCTTTTTGAAGATGAACCCTGGAGTTCGAAACATTTAAAAAGCGCCGTAAAAATAAAATATTAGTTAACAAAGGGCATTTTGTTCGGTTATATTACACGGCTCTTGAAGGACACTTAAAATCAAGACTCAGCCGAATATGGACGGTACGTCTCTGATTCCGTCAACGAGACGGTCATACCGACTACCGAAGAGACGCCTTTCACGCTCATTGTCACCATCTGGTGGCACCACTCAAAACTACAAACTAAACTGAATGTCATGCAAACAGCATAAAGACAGAATCCTACGAGGGTGATCTCAAAAGAAATGCACACGTTGGCAACACCGAGTAAATAATGACGCCATCTGTCCCGCTATTTCAGCAGTTGTACTGGAGAAGTTCTGGAAGCTAGTGCAGTTTTTGTCTTCGGAGGTGTGTGCACGTGGAAACGAGAGAGCGTTGAAATGGCTGCTGCTCGTGTCTCAGGTACCGTGACTAATGACGATCAGCGCGCGTACATCAAAATTGAAACATTACGCGGGAAAACTCCAACGGAGATCCACAGTTCGCTGATGGAAGCGTATGGTGTGGAAAATGTTGGCCGAAGCACAATTTCACGCTGGGCTCAGCGCTTTCGTGACGGAAGGTTGAGCATAGAAAACGACCCGAAGTCAGGACGACCCCGAACGTCGACTGATGAACAAAGTGTGAAACGTGTGCTCCAAATCCTGGAGAAAGACCGCAGAATGAAATGTGAAGAAATTGCACATTCTGCTGGAATTTCGCGAGCATCTGCTTACCGCATTTTGACTGAACGCTTGCACAAACGTCTAATTACCGCCCGGTGCGTTCCGCATGACCTCAGTGAGAAACAGAAGTGTCGCCGTTTGGAAATTGCACAACAGTTGTTGCATAGACTTCGTGAAGGGAACGAATTTCTGCAAAATGTGGTTGCTATTGACGAAACCTGGATCCGGGATTTCGAGCCTGAATTGAAATCTCAGTCCAGTGAGTGGAGAGGCAAAGGTTCCCCGAGTACGAAAAAATTCAAGAGGGCCCAGTCGAACGTGAAACAAATGATTTTCGAGTACGGCTGTAAAGGTGTGATCATGGCAGACAGGGTACCCAGTGGTACGACTAACTGCGGCCCACTACTGTCAATTTTTGCAAAAACTGAGGCGTAAGATGCACGCGAACAAACCAGATTTTCTGGAAAAAGGTGTCTTGATTATGTATGAAAACGCTCGGCCCAACCTTCGTAAGGATGTTCGTGAATTGTTGGACGGATACAGCTGGAAGGTGCTACCCCATGCGCCCTACAACCCCGATGAGTTCCCGGACGTCGAGCTGTTCCCAAAATTGAAAATCAAGATGCGTGGTGTGCGTTTCTCTACGATGGAGAACCTTTCTGCTTCCGTTACCAGACGCGCCAGACAGCTCAACTGTTCTAGAGACCTGACGGGTATCATGGACCTTCCAAAACGCTAGGATGCCGTTATTCGGCAAAAGGGGGACTACACTGAAGGACTACAACCATTTAACGCAATCTGGTGTTCTATTCCGTAGGTATTGCGTTCTGTGCATTTCTTTTGAGATGGCCCTCGTATGTTCAGACCTCTACAGATTTCATACGGATTACAGCTGAAAGCATACAAAGGGGTTGACACCATATGCAACTTCTCTACACACAAGTTGAGTTTTATAAAATTTGTACTTACAGTAATGAAAGACGTCATGTGCAATACGCATGGGAAGTCTGCAACACTTACCTGGAAATAAAGAGATAACTTATTCAAATTTAACATACCATAACAAAATTAGCATATACGACGCCGTCAACCGATCTCTAGGGCCAGAAAAATACGTGAACAGCGTGCTGAGATCCGATTAAAATTTCTTTTTTAATGATGTCTCCAAAGCCACTACTTGCGTACTGCGTGTCGAAATTCGCAATACTGTCGAAATACACGATGGGCATAAACATTTTTAGTGCATAACCAGTGAAACAACCCACAGCGGGTAAAATCTGAAAACTCGGATTATCCTTGCGAAAATTCACCTCCTTCCTGAAGAAGAGTGTGGGAGAGACTTGCCAAACTGCGAAAATGCAGCGCTCCATCCCACCCAAAGTTTCCATACTCGTTAATAGAGCAAATGTAGGTAAAAGATTTGTTGTTCATACTGTATTCACAACTACAAGGACATCTTGCTCACAGAACACATAACTACAAAGAATCGTTATTCATACGCTATTGATACCTATAATTATTCATTGTCCACATTGTTTACAAAGTTTCATTGTTCATGCCGTAATCATAACTACGAAGTTTCGTTGGTCATAATGTAATCGTAAATATAAAAAATTCACTGCTCATGCTGTACTCATATCTACAAAGATTCATTGCTCATGCTGAACTCATATCTACAAAGATTCGTTGTTCATGTTGAACTCACATCTACAAGATTCATTGCTCATGCTGAACTTATATCTACAAAGATTCGTTGTTCATGCTGAACTCATACCTACAAGAATAGTTGCTCATACTGAAATCACATCTACATAGATTCGTTGTTCATGCTGAACTCAAACCTACAAACAAGTTTTATTCATACTTTACCCAGAACTACAAAGATTATCTGAATCTCTTCATAATTTTTTAATATTTCGAGCCCTGTTTTACAAGATCAACAAATAGTCTAGCCCAGCAGTTCGGTGTAGTGCTCGGCAAAGAGATTTCACTGATGACTTAACTGTGGTGGTATAGGTATGAATTACCTGAAACACAAAATACACACGCACAATTGTATGTGCACGCGACACTCCGCGTATGTAAATTTCTGTAGCTAGCCGCTTGCTTGCTGCTGCACGGAAACTGCGGAACTCACTTTCCAAATCCCACTTCACTCACTACTCTTACTCATTGTTTACAAGACTCCGGTGTATGGACGATAAAATATCCTGGGTAGGTGGGTGGGCTAGCCGGTGCCGTCCACCATACCACCCCCTCCATCGCTGAGACCGCTGCACACCAGGTAATCAGGAAAGGGTACCCGCCTTCCAGAGTGAGTCGTGATACTGGAAGGAATGGCCGGTGGTTAAGTGGAGTCTGTGTTAACATCGAGGACATAGTCTGACAATTATATAATGCGACATATTTTATTTTGACCAAGAAAGAAGTGCCATCTATGAGGCAATGCATGCCATCCATGTGCCCAGACTTCATCTGCAATCTGGAAACACCGCAACGCCCCACGCTGAGCATGACGGGAAGTACAGCGCCATGTTGTGCAGGTAGTGAGAAGACGTGGTCACAGTAGCGGCATGGAGCAGAGAACGAACATTAAAGTCTGTTTTAAACTCCGGAAATCTGCAGCTGAGACTGGAAATGAGACAAGTGTATGGGGATAATTTTTTATCTCGTGCACAGATATTCAGGTGGTATGCAGGATTCAAAAGTGGTGTGGAAACGATTGAAGATGAAGCCAGGCATGGGCGTCCATTTTCTGTTCGTAACGAGGGACTCATTGCGAAAGTGAGAGAACGAATACAATAAGAACGTTGTGCGACTGTGAAAAAAATGGCTGATGAGTTTGGTGTTAACAGAGGGACGATTCGTCAAATCTTAGTGGAAGACTTGGGCAAGAGAAAGGTCGCTTCCCGGTTTGTGCCGCATTGTCTGATGATCAAAGACACGAGCGTGTTCAGTACGCAAAATATATCATTAAAATTGCTCGTAGAAATAAAAATTTCTTGAATTCGATTGTAGCAGAGGCTGAAACTTGGTGTTTTCGCTATGATCCCACAACTAAACGCCAAAGTGCTGAATGGAAGTCACCAGCATCACCAAAAGGCAAAAAAGTTCGCCTTCAAAAGGCAAAATTGAAGACAATGTATGTTTCTACGACAGCAAAAAAAATTATTCACCACGAGTTTGTCCGTGAGGGACAAACTGTCACTGGAATTTTTGAGTGTTCTGGAACGCCTATAGAAGAGGATTCGGCGTGTCCGGCCCGAGTACTCAGCACCAGGCAGTTGGTTTCATCTTCACGACAATGCACCGGTTCACCGGGTAGTTGCTGTACAAGAGGTTTTAGCCCGAAAACAAATGTGCGTGCTCAATCATCCGCCCTACTCCGCTGATTTAACAACCTGCGATTATTTTATATTCCCCATACTGACGTTACCATTCAAAGGACGCATCTTTAACCCTTTAAACGCCGAGTTAAATCCCATCTGCCATTTATTGACATTATTAGGAGCTCACCCTATAATTACACGTTAGCATGATAAGGGTTAAAGATGTTCGACAACCAAGGAACTGTGACGTCGATTCTTCGGGCCATACCACAAGGAGACGTGTAGAGGTCGTTGCTAGTTCATGCCACTCGCTGTATCGAAGCAGAAGGGATGTACTTTGAATAAAATACAGACAGTACTAAAGTATTTTGTTCCAGCTTTATTCCATAACCTGTCTCATATAACTTTCGGACTGCATACGTCGTCTTAAGGTCAATGGAGACAGTCCTGGCAGCACCCTGAACCTCGACGAAATAGGACTTATCGCGCCTATGAAGGAGCCTGCATGGGCCGACATACAGGACTTGGAGAGCCCCCCGAAGGGCACCATGCCGTAACAATACATGCGATGCGTTGGCCAGGTCCTTGAAAATGAACGCGGATAGCGCAACATGCCGGGATGCTGGCACGGGCCGAAGCTTTCCAATGTAGACCCTCAGCCAGGACGCAAAGTCGGTGAGGGTGCATTCGGTGGGGGAAAAGGCGACGACATCCCCGGTAAACGCAAGGGAGAACCGTACACTATTTTGGCTGATAAGGCTTGCGAGTCCTCGTTCCACGCACGGCGAATCAACAAGACCAACAGTAGAGTTTCGGCCCAATGTTCAAGACGGGCCTCGAACTACTTGCCTGGTCGATTGTGATTTGCTGGGGACAGCCAAAACGAACAACACAGGAGACGAAAGCTTTAGCTTCTGCATCGGCGTTGATGTTACAGGGAGTGGCTTAGCCAAGGGGTGTATCTATCGATGCCAATGAGACAGTACCGGAAGCCAAAAGAGACAGGTAGCGGGCCGACCAGGTCGATATGCGATTGAAAGAAACGTGCCGACGGGAGGTTGACGCTCCCGAGAGGGGCCTTCACGTGCCGCGATATATTGGATCGTTGGCAGCGTGTACACGCGCGTATCCATGCGCGTCAGGCTTTCCCCACTCCCGGCCACACAAACCGTGACACCAACCTGACGGTTGCGTTGGCCACGAAGTGGCTAATGACGTGGAGTATCTAAGACCTGGCGTCTGAAATGTGTGGTTATGAAAAGCTACGGTTGTGGAGTGTGTGTCACAGTAAAGCTTGACGTCCGTCCCGGGAAGGTGCACCCGTACTAAGCGAAGCGCAGAACCATTTTCAGAATGTCTTGAAGCTTCGCATCCTGATCCTAAGAACTCGCAAAAACATTTTAATCAAGAGGTGGCGCGACGGAATTCGCTCTCGATAAGGCGTCCGCTACAACACTGTCTTGCCTTCAGACATGCGTGCGTGAAGTCAGTATAGAATTTACCAATAAACTCCAAGTGACTGAATTTTGTGGCAAACATTTATTTCTGCGTTGCTGGAAAGCGTGAGAGGCTTGTGATCTGTAAAGATGACATAGGGAAAGATTTCGACCATATGTCGGAAATACATGATGGCCTCATACACGGACAGGACCTTGCGGTCGTACGGACTTTAATTTTGAACGGGCTGAACTTATGGGAGTAGAAAGCCAAAGGTTGCCAAGCGTCGCAGACACGCTGCTGGAAGGCGGCGCAAATAGCAATGGCGGAAGTGTCTGGAAATAAGGCTAACAGAGCAAGTGGGTCCGGGCGAGCCAGAAGTGTGGCAGGGGAGAGGCTAGCCTTGCAGTCCTCCAGACTTGGACCTCGGAGGGTGTCCAGTCCACCGCTTGTGATCCTTTGACCTTGGGACAAACGAACGCAGCGTGAAGTGGCCCTTGTGGGGTGGCGACTTGTGGTATGAATCGTCGGTAAAATTAAGCATGCCAACGAAACGTGAGGTCTTCGAAAAATATAGGCTGCTGGAATCGGTTTAACGCCGCGACTTTCTCCTCTAGGGGCCGAGTACCTTCCGCTGAAGCTGTGTATCCGAGGGAAGTCATTTCCGTCGCGCCAAAAACATATTTTTCTGGATTAAGCAAAGCACCGCACTTACTGAAGCGCTGAAACAACATGCACAGGTGCTGCTTGTGCTCAACCTCCGAGGTAGAGGCGGCTAGAACGTCATCTATATATGCGTAACAGAAATCCAAAACTGTGAACCTCATTGATGAAACGCTGAAATGTTTCCGCGGCGTTTTGCAGCCCGAAAAACATGTACGCAAATTCGAAAATCCCAAAGGGCGAGATAATGGCTGCTTTACGATGTCCCGATGAACCGGAATCTAATGGTATCCTTTCACCAAATTGTTATAGAGAAGACCCGCCGGGGAGCAACTTGTTTATAAAGACGGCAATGTGCCGAATTAGATATTGGTCGGGGATGGTCCTAGCATTCAGGGCACACAGGGTCGCAAGGTGGAGGGGCGAAGACCAGGTGCCATCGTAACGCCGAAAAATGCCTTTCCCAGCATCTACTCGAACTCGGATTTTGCGAATCGGAGGCGGTCTGTTGCTAGACGCCGTGGGCGCCAACTTACAGGTGGTCCAGGCGTGGTGCGAATGTGGAGGACTGTAGAATGCCAGGGTTCCCGAGGAATAACCGTGGCGCCATTGGCAGTAAGGTTAATGATGTCAAAGGGGGGTCGGTGTCTATGTCGACGAGTAAGTTGTAAAACCAGAAAAAGCCCGAACTGATGATAGGTCCAGTTACGTCCGCGACGACAAAACGCCATGAAATCTCGCGTCGTAAAGCCAAATTCAAACGCGGGGTTATGCGACAGTACGTACGCACAAGTGTCATTTGCTGCCAACAACATAACTAGTCTGTTCCGGGGTTCTCGAAGACGGGAAACGGTGGTAGACGCACAGAACGGCGGCGGTGTGGACCAAAAATTTCATCTTTGTGAGGTGATCCGTCACATACATGAGGCAAGCTGATTTGTTGCAGTTGCTCCCCGCCACTAGCAACTGCCTTCCGGGACACGTACACCTACGCGGCTAATAGTAACATTCAATCCGGCGGTTGCTCCGGCCGTGTTGAGGATTCAGTGTCTTGCGGGGTCAACAATGTATTAGGTTATAAATTTCCTGATACAATACACACGCACAATTGTATGTGCACGCAACACTGCTCCGCGTACGTAAATTTCTGTAGCGAGCAGTTAGCTTCCTGCTGCACCGAAACGGCGTCACACTGACTCACATTGCAGCAGCCACTTACATCGCAACCCTGACTCATTGTTTATAATATTTCGGTGTATGGACAATAAAATATCCTGGCTGTGTGTGTGGGCTAGCCGATGGAGTCCAGCACAACCATTTTGAATAAAAGAACCGATATGGTTTTTCGCGTTTGTAGTCTTATGGCCTCTCTCCATGTGTCCAAGCACGCGGTGTGATTACATAATCATGCACGTTGTGACCGTTCCTTTCATACCTGTTTACAAACCTTCATACAACTGTGTGGTCAGAAACACGGGCCCCATTTGCAAGGTCTAACCAGCTGTTACCCGTTCCTGTATAATGACGCATTGTTGTGTCCATTCACCACTTTATGTGTCAGACATTGGATGGGGCAAAACTGGTATAAGGACAATGAAAGGAGAAAACTTTAAATAAGAAAATACTGCATTCACTACACTATCAAACTGTCTTTAAAATCAAATCAGGCGCTTTCCTTGGTTAGCAACTGCTGAATCCAACATTAAGTTATGCAAAGTAGATTTAGATCACACAATAGAAAGTTCGGAAATGAATAGGAAAATATTCGTAAATTAATCGAGGTACAATTCTTGTCTACAGGCACGTAGAATGACCGCAAATAGAAAGGCCCAACCGAAAAATGACATGCCTACATCCAAAATATTAGCTGACCCTCTACAATAATCAGAAACTGAAATCACTTTACATTACACATGTATAGGTTCCTTAGTAACTAGAGTGAACATTTACTTATTGTTTATATTCATTTGTAAAACTGTGATGACGACGACGATGATGATGATGATGATGATGATGATGATGATAATAATAATAATAATAATAATAATAATAATAATAATAATAATAATAATAATAATAATAATAATAATAATAATAATAATAATAATAATAATAATAATAATAATAATAAAACAATAGAGAAAGGACCATCCATCACATCTACAAATGTTTATTATGTGCAAGAATATGATTATAACTTTCGACCGGAATAGGCCATCGCCAGGTAATACAGAACAACAAGAAACATTACAATTCGAAGCAACCATTGCCCTAAATTTTGATAAAATCATTGGGGTAATGGGAGTTGGCTGGGCCGTAACCGGATCGGCGTGTTACCAAGGGGTGATACTGCCGGCATGAGGAGGGCTGCTGGCTATTCCCCAGAAGTGGTAGTTGCGAATAAAAATAGCCCCTCTCCACCCAAGACCGTATGTGCTCGTTCAAGAGACATATCCTACGAGAGGTGACCTTGTTCCGCAATCCCACTGTGTAAGCGCCATGCCTATGGGATGAATGGCAGTCAGTGAGTCTGCATTTAACACTCTGGGATACCAGGCGACCTACCAGACGTAGTTAGACTTACAACGTATGGGGGCTCTGCTTGGTGAGCCTCATAATTCCCCCATTACTCTTGGGATTAATATTGATAAATCGAGAAAAAATCAGAACCGTTGGAGAGTTCTAAGGATACGATGGCTACAGTCAAGGGGAACTCCGGTACTTGGAGGCTCCGCAAGGGCCAATCGAGTGGAATCCAAGCTTGCATGTGGTTAGAGAGACCTCGACGAACGCTTGTCCTCTAGCAGTTTAAGCTGCGAGGATCTTGCGATGCTAACACAGGTCGGCACTCTCGGTCTCCAGAGCTTTAATAAGAACCGTAGTGGTGCTTATAAGCGAACGAGGAAGGCCAGGCTCGCTGAGGCCACTAACGGGGACTGACAGCGGCCGACCTCAGCAACCTCGAAACAGGCCACCACAGATTCTGCAGGAGCCCAGAACATCTGGGACCCAGAAGACGTCAAAGGAGGAATCGAAGAAAAATGGGACCAGTACACCTGGTGCGGTCTCCGCAGAGCAAGAGGCTCTTACAGGGCCCATGTAAGCGCCAGAGACCATCCGGGGAACTACTGAGGGCGGGCAAACGAAGAGGCTCAAGCAAGCTGGACAACCAAACGCCAGAGCCACTCGGGAGGGCATTCTGATGGCGATTGTGTGCGATGGCTATCCGGAGATCCAGGTCTCAATGGAAAAATTCGTAAGCGTACAGCCAGCGATTGGTAGGCTTTAAGATGAGCTACCTAAATAGCTCATCCCAAGCTCATTGATATTTACTGTATCAAAGAGGCAGCCATTATCGTATGCCAGTTCGAAGAAACCAAATACAGACTAGCCAGTAAAAACCAACCTTGACAGCCAGGGAGGGCTCCAGTCTGAAGGTGGTGGGCCCGGGGGTTCCCTTGGCCTATAAAACAAGGGTGGCCAAGGTTTTTGGGCTCTGTGAAAGATACGGGACGCTATTTTCAGCGTCTTCGTAGACAACAATGGAATATACATCAGTCAATGGAGAGTCTATGGGCGCAAGGAGGAACCCAAGTGGTCCGCCTTGTACTCAGTATAGACACAACGTCCGTCACGGCGTTGGACAGAGTGGGATGGAGACCATTCAGAGGTACGGGACTGGCGATCTCCTTTCTGAGTGTTAAAGAAGGTAGAAATAGGAAGAGACAGAAGAGGAGAATGGAGGAAGAGGATGAACGTGGTATGGTGAGAAACATTTCAGTAATTCAACTCAACCTGCAACAAGGTACTGCTGCTTCTAGACTTCTTACCAGATCAGTGACCATTAAGGTAAGACATGTAACTAATACAGGAACCCTGGTATCGCGAGGACCTATTAGGGGCCTGAATATTCCAGGATATACCCTGTTCTCCGCGGGTGGAATCGATAGACCTAGGGCTTGTATCCTTGCTAGAAACATGACTTCTTGGATGCTACGAGGATTTAATTGTAGGAACGTGGTAGCAGTTTTGAAGATGGGGTAGAAAGTCGGTTGGTCGTCTGTTCCGCCTATCTGCCTTATGATTCGGAGGATCCTCCCCGTCAGAGGAATTGGAGGAACTCGTGCACTATTGTGAGGGTGAAAACCTCTGCTTAGTCATGGGGAGCGACTCCAATGAAAATCACCTTCGATCAAGAATCAGCAATTTCAATGTCACTGGGGTGTCCATGGTAAAATTTATTCTACGAATCTGGAAAATCTAAATCGCGGCAATGATCCCACCTTTTGCAGTGGTCGTAGGCTGGATTTGGTTAATATTACCCTGGGGTCCTTTAGGCTTCCAGGAAGCGTGAAAAGCTGGAAAGTTTCATCTGGTACCTCCCTGTAGGACTGCATATTGTTCACTCTACAGGGCTCCGTACCGGTACGACTTATGAGGAACCCGAGTGACTCTCTTCGAGGGCTTGAGGGACAGAATGGAAAGGAGCCCTTAGATAAATATGTAAAATGAGGCCGAATTTGGGCTTATAATCGCTTGGATTCAGCAGGCCCCAATTTCACCCCAGGCGGATAAGTGTCCTCTCAGACCTGTTAAAGTAGGTAGGTAATCTCCGGAGCGGAAATAGGAGTTGGAGTCCCACAGAAAAAGAGTAAGAAATGTCTTTAATAAGTGCCGGACAAATAAAAACCCGCGAAACTGGGAACTCTATAGAGAGGCTCAGCGGAGATAAAGTAAGTCTTCTAAATATGCTTGGAGACGGTGGTTGTTCCATTAACGACCTACCTGTGGCGGCTAGGTTACATGGGGCTCTTTCTAGGGATCATACGAGCAAACTGGGATCTTTGGTGGCTCCTTCGGGGAGACGAACGCAATCCGAAGGAGAAACCTTAGACTTCTTGATGACCACAAACTTCCTTAATTCGTAGGTTCCACAGGATATGGCGTCCTCGTCTTCTGCCCGCCGTGCCAGGCGTTCCGATTGGAGGGTAGCCGCAAGGGTAGTCCGCTTATAGGTGAGTGCAATGAGCAATAGATTCTTTTACTCATGAAAAGTCCAGGAATGGTTGGCATATTTCCGGCCATGCTGCAAGGACGGAGATTTGACCCTTACCGGGTCAGAATTTTCCGTGCCTGCCTATCTACTGGCTACGTACCAGCCATGGCGTCAGTATAAAATATTCATACCGAAGCTCAGTAGGTATAGCCATAGCGTACTTAGGGATTTGAGACCTATCAGTCTCACATCGTTCCTTTCTAATACCATGGAGAGACTGGTAGATAGTTATTTAACAGCTGAAGCTGACAATGCTGCAATTTCATCCTAATCAACATATTACCAGGCAGGGAAAACGGTGGAAACGACCTTCCATCAGCGTTGTATGGGCGAAGGCGCTTGACCACCAAGAGACAGCCTTGGGTGTTTTCTTAGACACAAAAGGGGTATTTAATAATATACTACGATTCCATGTGTTATCTGGTCAGACATGGAGGTGATTAAACCACTTTTCGGTGGATTAGGGCCACCTTGAAGGACCGCGTGGCTGCGGCGACCCTCAACGGTTCTTCCATGAGGGTTGCGGTATCAGGGGAGCCCACAGGGAGATGTGCTGTCACCGCTTCTGTGGTGCCTTGTTGTGGAAAATTTGATAGCGAGGCTCAGTGGAGGTGGAAATTATATTCAAGGTTATACATATGACAATTATTCTTGCGGTGAGTAAATTCCTAAACACGGTGTTAGGGCTCAGGCAATGGGCCCTTCTTACCGTAGAGACATGGTGTAACTATGTCGGGCCATCGGTTAATCCCGATTAGACTGAACTCGTAGTATTCACAAGGATAATGAAACTCTCGGGTTTCTCTGGACCACATTTTTGGGGTTACATTACGTCGCTCTAGGTCGGTTAAGTATCTTAGGGGTTATTTTGGACTCTCGGACAGTAGCATTCCTTCTTAGTATTTTTTGGTCTTCTGTATTACCTAATGATGGCATATCCTGGCCAAAAAAATGTTGTAACCATATTCGTATATATAAACATCTGCAGTTTTAATTGGCCCACCGTTTTCTATTATACGTATTATTTATTTTACTTATTTATGAAAGACTTATTTCTCAGGGCGCTTCCAGTAGCTCAGAATATACAAAGCGTCGAATGGTAGGCTGAATACTGAATAATGAATTGGAAACTGTAAGGATGGAGGCGCTAATAACTTAATTTGAGGTAATATCCTGCCGCCTACCGGGAGACAATGAAGACATCCAAGAAGAAACTTCAGTCGGGGTAAAATGTGTCTGTTCCGATAGTCGAAACCAGGACCCTCCGAGCATAAATCAGGATAACGGCGAACCTTGGTGACCTTCTTTAAGTGTACAGGTTAAATACATGGACGGCTAAAATTATACTGTAAAGTATACCACATTCGATTTCACGTCCCTTCCAAATCAGACCTAATGTTTACAGTGTCATTTAATGGTTCTCGTGGTTTACCGCAATCCCAGTAACCGCAAAAAATCATGTCACAGAGCTTCCTTCCGCGTCTGATAAGACAATCTTACCGATTGAAAGTCTCCTGAATATATTATAAAATACAAAGAGAAAAATCGAAAATCACATAAGTATGTAAATAAACAAATAATTAAATAAATCATAAACATTCAGTTTTTTAATTAGAAGTGTTAAAATGGTTGGACCATATGAACATAAGGCATATTTGATCGTCATTGCAAACAGCATGGATGTGGACAGAAATAAACATCGTTAGAAAGATATCCAAAGAGGCTTCAACTTCATCGACGGATTACAGCGGGATAAACTTCAGTACTTCACATCGCTCTTGCACTCACTACATCAATTTACAAGCATGAATCCGCAAAATACTTTAACAAAAGAATAGTTCACATATACAATTTTCTTCTCTCTCGTTATTTCTCTCTGCCTCCTTATTAATGTCTTATTTTTCATCTCACGGTTTATATTGAACTTCAAAACAAGACAAAAATTTTGGTTGGTCTCCAGATAGTAACCTTTTCTGTGCGTGCACCTAACTTTCCGTACCTGATGACAGGTACGTTTGCATTCTACAAGATGCAAGCCATTAGCTGCCCGTTTTTATTTGATCGCCAGTTCATCAAAGGATAAGTGAAATGTCTGTATCGTACAAAACAGCAGCCGTTTTGCAGCATTACAGAACAAGATACGGATTACGAACTGTATCATTAGCTTTAAGGTAATAGAAACCCATGACACATTTCATAATATGAGAAAGAAACGATGCCTGGTACATTAATAAGGCAGCTTTTTATAGTCTCATAGAGTCTATTACTCTATATCGGTGGTCCCTATGTCACGCTCCCGTGGAGCACATAAAACGAGTATTCTAATGGCGTCCTTTCCTAATTCACGCAAGAAATTAAGTTTTTTTTTCCAGTTTCATAATTTTCTCGCGATCTCTCAAACAACTTCGTCCGTCCGACTGTACCCACAAAATTATATTATCGACAAGGCATGTTGTGCCTACACCGGATGGCAAGGTGAATAAAGGGTATACGGTGCCAAAAAGAACACCGACAGTCAAAGTGGTCTGAGAAATGTAAATTTTTAGAACTGCTCATACACATCCAAAATATGACACTTTACGCTCTGCTTATTACGAGGAAAGAAACAACTCGCTGCTGCGATATATGGGCGAAATACTGTAATTCATTTATCTGGGGTCAAGAATCGAGACTGCTATACCAACAAAATGATAAGTTATAAACAGAGATACGTAAGTGCTTTCTTGTAGCTTATTTTACGACCATATCATTACATGCTACTCTGTTGCTTCCAATGTTAAGATGGGAAAAGCACGATTAAATGAAATGCGGTTGGACAGAAGCACTTGTAGTCCATTCGAGCCACCATCTCGACAGTAGCCCATGGTGAAGAAAAAACGCGAAACACACGAGTCAAATAGCCGATAAACAAGCCGATATTCGAAACGGGCTTCCCTCGAATACGAGTCGACAGTGTTACCGCTAAAACAGTCTGTTCCGTTACGAGAATGAATGCTCAAAAGTGGGTGCGGCTGAGATAAAAGCCGAAATAAATAAAACAAAGACAGAAAACAGGAAATATAAAAAATTATATAAAACGTGAGACGCTAAGTCCCTTGGTAGTAAGAAATTCCTTGCCCTTATTTGTTAAGTTGCAATGTTCGTGCCTTACAACAAGATAACAAGCAAATGAGTGGCAGACAGAATGAAGACATTAATCTATATGCATGACTAGTGCTGCAAACTTCTACGTACAAGTCTGCAGGACAATCAAGACCCTCGTGCTCGAGGAAGTCTACAGTTGCAATGCCCCATCCATCCCTCCGGATTCGCCTCCATGGTTGTCTTATTAAAAACATGCTTTGGAATCTCATCTGAGCATAGTCCCAGCCATACTAATGAAGAGTGTACAGTCGCCGCTGATTACAATATGGCCACCAAAGTTGTCCTGCAAACTTCAGGCCATAGCAAATAAAAGTTTTTGTTTAGGGACTGAGATTGAGTTCCGGATGATGACACCGTATAGTCTAGTAAGCGGTTGCCAACGTTCTGGGATGCATCTAAATTCAGGTCATTTCTACGCCGAAAATGGAGAAAAAAGCATACTCCGAAACGTTGGAAAACATACACCCAACTATAAGGCGTCATAAACCGAAAGTCACGCCGCCGTAAAAAAATTCAAATACCGTACAAGGTTTTGGAGTCCGGTAAGGTAAACGTAGAGGCCGGACATAACTCAGTCATTATGATGAATGGGCTACGGGATGGAAGACCGCGGAACAGGCGGATACTTTTGTCTCAACAGCGTCCAGACCCGCTTTTATGCCCAACCAGCCAACTATCCAAAGATTACGGGGTGCCCTTGATCCAAGCGTGAAGGAAATGGGCGTTAAGGTGGCCACTCGCCTCCGCCTAAAACGTACATAAAGAATGCTTGGAGCTATACCTTCAGTCCCCCACACTACTTGATAGCATGATCCTTAATTTAATATAGAGAAAGCATTGCATCGTGAGTTAAGACACTAGTGTAATTTGAAAGACCAATAGGTAAACTTATTCACCTCCCCTTAGAGCCGTGCGTAAGAATAAGTAGTTATTAAAACTGCTGCACGCAAAGTAATTGTTTATATTGCCATCGAAATTTTATATTAGATAGATCTGTCGAAAGAACTTGACCAGATTGACGCGATGCGCAAGTGTATGAATGGAGGATAATTAGGACAACTGGCCAATGAGACAGCACCGTTAGAGCAATAGTAGTGATGGGAGATCCGACTTGTTATTAAAAGCTAGGGTAGGCGCCTAACGGGTACCAAGAAGAACTTGGTAGTTGTTCGAGTTTGTCAATGTCAAAATTAACGGGTTTCAAACATCCTAGACTAGATGAAATTCTAGAATTTGAAAGCTTTTGGACCTCTTAAATATTGCACGGGAGGAAAAAATGTTAGTCGTGCTTATACATTAAGAAAAAAATATGGGGTTTATAAAAGTTACGGCAGCGGGGGGG
>Ga0268261_10000852_pt1 | contig 20180 bp, 12 predicted proteins | sample TergutNc150P1_FD_190353 | JGI IMG/M metagenome (GOLD analysis project Ga0268261, IMG submission 190353) | Nasutitermes corniger P1 segment gut microbial community from laboratory colony in Florida, USA - Nc150 P1 (SPAdes) (version 2) | ecosystem: Host-associated > Arthropoda: Insects >...
TGTGTGTGTGTGTGTGTGTGTGTGTGCGCGCGCGCGCGCGCGCGCGCGCGCGTGCGTGTGTGCATGTGTGTGTGTGCGCGCGCGCGTGTGCGTGCGTGCGTGCGTGCGTGCGTGTGTGTGTTATTTATTTATTTATTTATTTATTTATTTATTTTTTAGCTAGCTAATTTGACACTTTCTGGCCAATTGGAAGAAAGTGAAGATGTAATGTGAACATAAGTGTCAACAGTATTTCCTAAGAACAATGATAATGTGGACATTGCCGTAGCAGTACGTCACAACTACTGATTCTGTAATAGATGGCACAGTGATTGTTGAAGTACTCGTTCAGCTGATATTTTGTCATTGTTTTGGACATACGACATGCCTACTCATTCAAATCCAGTGTTAAGTCTAATTCCATGGCACATAACATTGTTTGAATTGTGATTATATTAATTGTTAAAAGAGTTGGTCCAATTCTAATTTTAATCTCCACTTGGTGGCATGTGATGATGTTTGACTAGTAAAAGTAAGTGATTATTTAAATTATTTAACAATTAGGGTAACAACCGTACTGTTTGGTAACTGGAACACCTAGCAATAAAAATGTGTTAGTGGGTGGTGGAGGTTCTGTTTTGTACAGCGCTTTCTGTCATGTGGAAATGCTGTCCGTATATTGTGGACAGGCCTTTGTGCAAGTCAGGATCTACTAATGTATACTGTGTATCACAGGTGGTAGATAATTCTTATATAAGCCATCAGCAATGGAAGGTGTGAATAATGAGTGGCATGATGACTTTGTTTTATGTTATATACTGTATATTTGTCAGAAATTTATCTGCTAGACATGCTTCTGTTACATGAATTTATATTGTTGGAGAGAATATTTTATGTTTATTAGCGTAATGTGTGATACAGGTGGACTTGAAATAGTGAATAGCATATGCATATCCCAGTATAAATTCAGATCCAGATGTGGCTGCAATGAATATTCCAAATCTTATCATTAGAGATTGGACATAATTATTCCACACTTTTTTTTTAATAAAATTTCATTGCACTGACGTTTACACAGTGTTTATGTCTTCGTTAAGACTCCTTGCCTTGTGGCTGGGTTAGAAGTTAGTTGTTCATTCAGTCAGTGTATATGACACAAATATTTTGAACTGGAATAACAAATTCAGTTGTGGGGGCAGGCATGTTAAAAAAAAAAAGGGATTGACATAGGCCATTTGTGAGTTTTGGCGAGTGAAATTTTCGGTTAGGAGGCTAGAAGCAAGTCACTTGTAAAGCTGTAGCAGGTTGGTAGATGTTACAGAATAAATTCCATGCCCTTGCCACCTTGTGTCCAGAATTGGCCCAACCACCAGCTCCACTAGGCTCCCTCTTATGGCCAGATGGTAACAGGTGACCAGTACTGACATGACAAGACTTTGTACACAGAGCATACCTTTCAAATATTGATAATCACATTATAAAATTTTAAGCTTTGAAATTCCTTCACTTGCATGAAATGTTTTTATTAATGTGGTAATGACTATTGCAGAGTGCTAGACAGGAGGCCTGCTGTTGTTATGCCTCCAAAATCGGCACTTATTGAGAGTTGTCAAAGTGTCATCTATAATTTTTGAGGGTTATAAGTTAATTAGGCCATGTCTGTTGCTGTAAAGATAATAAATCTGAATATTTTTTTTCTTCAGTTTTTGGGGAGTGAATGCTACGTTGGGTGTGAGTGATACATTAATCTGTGTTACATGTGTAGCTCATCAGATTTGTTTTTATAGTAGTCCTACTAAAGCTGTGATTGTAATTGGACTATATATGGTGTTTACTTAAAATTATTAATGTTTGATTAACATGAAGTATGAATAAGAAGCTGAAAGGCGCATATTTCATTCTCATCATGACCTGTATCATTAGATTGAGGAAATGAATGTGTCAATTGCATCTTATTTTGCATTCTAACATATCTGTTTCCATGTCCCATGTTGTATAACTGAAACTCTCTGAAAAAATGTAGCAGCTCATCTCATTTATTCAGCTTTGAAGGATGTTTCCTGTATCTTTGGAAAAAAAGTAACACCAAATCAGTCTACAAATTTGCTGTCCTAATGAAAGTAAACTACACGCTACACAACTTAATTTCCTAAGATCAATTTTAATTTTATCTTGCTACTTATATCATGCTGCCATTCTCAAGTGGTCTTAAATCAGTAGCCCAAGAACCACTCCTGGCCAACTTTTAGTGTATACATCTCTTCAGATTCTAGTTTGCAGCACAGTATGTACTGGGCATATTTAATTTACACTGACAGACTTTTAAAACTTTTGGGTGGATTCAAGGTGCTCTGAAAAATTAGTTCAAGTTGCCTGTGTTACATCTTTACATAGGATGTGACCCATGAAATACCATTGTCCCTGTGAGGTTTTCAACCATCCCACTGCCTCTGTTGCTTCCTGTAGTTGCACATTTAAAACTGCTGTGCATGTTCTCAGGTGGCTGATATGGCCACATTTAACAGTGCTGTTTATGTCTTGTGCCCCCATGTGTCTGTGGGTTTGTTGGCATTAGTGCATGGTGACTTCAGCAAAGCAGTGGCTGCATGTACTTGGCACAGACAGACAGACAGATTTGCTTCTTATATAATGAAGCAGGTGGAAAAGGCAGAATGGCCCCACAATCACAGCAAGAACATTTTCCTGAATGGTGATACCAAACCACAATACATTTACAACCATAAATTGAGAGCTAAGGGAGAATAACTTGTTGAATATCAACAGACAATATCAACAGACATGGTTGTGGATGGCAGAGGTATGTCTGCATTCCAAGATTTGAGGGAGTGGTCTTGAATTTGGTTATTGATGCACCCTCACTCAGCATACACTGCTTGACAGTTTCCCCCATATCACTGGCAAAAAAGTGAGACCGAGCCCAACAGAAAACAAGAGTTTAGACACTGGTGTTTTCAGTGCCATGTTGAGGAGCTTTGGTTCCCCAGCATTGTGCCGTACACAGTTGAAGGGTCCTTTACTAGAGAAAGTGTTACCAAGAACCTTTGCCACCTGTATAGATTTTCCATCAGTCGAGTGTGGCATTGCCCATGATTTTCTTCAAGGGGCCTATATATTTCCCGTGTCCTTGGCAGCACCTGTCTGCCTGTACTGGTGCTGGATATTTGCCAGAGGATGTGTTTCATACATGTTGGGGCTACAGATCATTTCAGCATGGATGCATGAGAATACCTGAATACCATTTTTCCTCTACAGTGTATTGGGCACAATGTTTCCCTCTCAAGCCTGCTTGCTCACCTGATGTTAATGTATTGGCTCTTTTGGTCTGGGACAGAATGGGACATCATACAGCAGCCACCTCTTACTGTCAATTGAGTGTGACAGTCGGTGATGCAGTGCTGCTCTGCAATGATGTTGGTGATAAACATTGTGAACAGTTGTTGGTGTAGTTACCTTGTTAATGCTGTAATTCCTGGTCTTCACTTTACTGTGTTAGTGTTACCTTTGAATAGGCACATTGTCCTCCATGAATTACATGAGGGATCTTCAGTGGTGCCCTGAAACCTCATTCCTACAGTTGAAGAAAGCATTACCTATAGTTCTGTATTATTTATGATAGGATGTACACAACTGGTGTATCCTGCATCTCTCTCAGAGAGTACCTCTCAGCAGTTCGTTCATATTTAGGTGAAGAGAGAATGCAGAAAACTCAGGACTGATTTTTCAGAGTATTCTTTGAACCCACTTACATACCCTAGAAGGTTGTCAAATTTATGTGTGCACCAAATATTATAGGGAGGTTAAACAAACTGCTGGATGGCAAGTAGCAAATTTTTTTTTTTTTCATCATTTTGTAATAGCAAATAATAGTTTGTACTGAATATTACTACTTCTCATACGTCTTACTGGGTAAGATAATTGCAGTTGCATTTCTTTCTGTTATATACATTTAGGAAGGTTATCAGGCAGCTTAAGTTCTTTCATATGCCGTCATGTATAATCTTTAATTTGTGATTAGTTAGTGTGGGTAATTGTGATATTCCTTAAACGTTAGCACCACTTAAGGTATTGATTTATATAGTGAAATAAACGCACTTACTGCGTCGAACACGATGTAGGTTTTTTTTAAATTCAAGTTGTGCCTTTACATGTTTTGGCCTTTCTTAGGCCATCATCAGGCATGTCAGTACTGAAACTTGTAAAGGATGATATAATAAAATAAAATGAAATCTAAAAAATAAAATATCTTTGTATCTTCCATTATAAGATTTTGTAGTGACATGCCTGATGATGGCCTAAGAAAAGTCCAAAACATGTAGCATGCACGTAAAGGCACAACTTGAATTACAATAGAATGTATGTTGTGTTTGACTTAATGAGTGTGTTTATTTAGTAATTAACACAACAGGTTGGCTGCCATAAAAATTATATAGTGAAAGTACATAATGTTGGACATGTTAATACTAATCATATTTATGGACTACTACTTGCACTGTACAATGTGAGATATATATTGGACCAGTTCTCAGAAAAACCCATTGTTTTACCAGATATGGATCAGAAAAGGATGACAGTCTGTGTTTCATGGGTTCTCTCTCCACTGTACTACTAACACTGCTTGCATTTCAGGACATGGTGAAAATGATGTGACAGTTGGAGGTACATTTTTCACACAGATCACTTTATTGGCAATTGGCATTTAATAATGTGCAATTCATACTGTATCACAGGCCCCCAGCAACACCAGCGACACTGGCAGACGATAGTAACTCAGCTGCTACTACTGGTGCTGCCTCCCCCTCTGTTCCCCCACCTACTCCAACAACTCCTAATCGTAAGGAAAGAGGAAAGAAGATATCCAAGGATTTGAATCCATGTAGAATTCTGCTAGAAGATTTGGAATCACATGATGAAGCATGGCCATTCTTGCTGCCTGTGAACACAAAGCAGTTCCCTACGTACCGGAAGATAATAAAGACTCCAATGGATCTGAGCACCATAAAGAAGAAACTGCAGGATGCTCAGTGAGTGGCTGTCATGCTTAGTTTTATAAATTCCATACACATGTTATTTCCCCACATTGTATTAGTCTCGATGTAATTTTCGTGTGTTTGTTTTATTTGCTGTCATTACTGGTTGTGTCACTGTCCATGTAGTTTGTGACCTTTCCTGAATATTCTATAGTTACTCATTTGTTGTTCTTGTTATGGAACCACAATGTCCCTGAGTACCTGTAAATACATGAAATGTATTTTCACGCTCTCAATTTTAGTGTTATTATATGTACATTTCTTGTATGTTCTTTGTGTGTTACCAGTCTGACCCATTTCAGTCTCCCTTATTTAGACACCCTAAGGAGGGATTCTGCTACTCAGCACAGATGACAGCAGGCTTCAATCTCTAATCTCCATTAATGTTGTCATTTAACATCACCATCACTCAGTCCTTTGCTGCCTTGAATCCTGGGAGATGTATGTTCTTAGGTGTCCTTTCCCAAACCCAAGCCAGTTTCATCTGTGTTGAATGCCCGCTTGGTTGAATATCGCATCCTTTAACAACTTCCGAAAATCCCAGGAAACTGTTCAGTAGGCAAGACATCTTAACTTGCTGATGCTTCAGAGATTTTATTTTGTGTAGCTCTTGTTAATTTCTGCACCAGCCATGAATATTAGATTGACTTCATGAGGGAAGTATTCAAAGTCTCCAGTGATATTTACAGCTTTTGCCTGTATAGCCATGTGCTTTGCATGCTTCTGTGCTGTACATGTTTGTAGGCCTTGCCTGTTGTGGCTGGCTTACTCATAGATGATACAGAGCAGCATGTCTTGCTGTAATATTGGCAGCACTTTGCAGGTGGTGTGAAGTGGTGTTTCATGTAATCCAGTAATATGGACACCACCACATTGCTTCATTATTCTCTCACAGTGTAAGAACATTGAATGCCTGCTCAAACATTGTAACTTTTGTATGTTTTTTCCTTTGTGCACTTATAGCAGAACTATGAATATACTTCTGGCCATCAGCATCTTGCCCATAAGTGACTGTGATGGATGGCACACACATGGTAGTCTGGCACTTCTGGAACACACCAGAGTGTACCGCCACCGTGCATAAGTCATGTTAAGTGAAGCACACATCTTTAGGTGAAATACCTCTGTTGTGCTCAGATTAATAAATCTTTTGTCATGCACAACACAGTTATATTTCTGTGGTAACTAGTTTTGGTCCATTTTTACGGGCCCTCATCAGACCTGTATACCAGAACCCAGAAAGACGCTATACAGTACCTTAGAAATGTGACTGTGTTCTGCATAATGGAGCTCCTTCATGTATATTTATGAAGCACATAGGTTATGAAAGAGCCAAACTTTTAAAATTGTGTGAAAATGGAACTGTAATAGCCAAAACTTTGGTAGTCAGGAACTACTTCTAGCATCATACCATCTTTGTCTGTGTTTCTAAGTGGTCTCTTGCCTTCAGGTTTTACAACTGAAATATTTATGCCTTTTTCGTGGCTGCATATATTCTGCAGATTATCCTACATGTCTCATTCCCTCTCATGTGATCATCCCAATGAAGATTACAGATCATGAAACTCTTTATTTTGCAGTTTTCTGAATGCGTTTTCTTGCCTTACGGATAATTTATACCCACCTGTTGCAGGTACAAATCAAGGGAAGAATTCTGTGCAGATGTGCGTCTTATATTCAATAACTGTGAAACGTTTAATGAAGATGATTCTCCAGTGGGGAAGGCTGGTCACAGCATGCGATCGTTCTTTGAGACTCGATGGGGAGAGCTGAATGGCAGTCATCCAAAGGCCATCTTAACTCCACCATCATAAAATAATAGCAGAAAACTGCTAACGTGTGACATCAGGTGACATTAGTTTGTAGTTGGTGAGGGTTGTATGGGCTGAGGTGGGTTTCATTCCTCTCTGCTCCATCTTGAAGAAGCCTTACAGTAGACAAATTGTGGATGGTTACAAAAGTGGTGAATTAATGGTGTTGATACAGTTACTCACAAATTTGACTGCCAAGATCAGTTTTGAGAAAGCAGCTTTATTTTAAATGATCTCGCATTGTAATATTTAGTACTATTGCTGCTTAAGATTATGCATCTCAGGTTGATGCGCATTTGAGGTAAAGAAGATTTCTTTGTAACTGAAGACTTCTGTATGAAGAGGGTATTTGAGTTGCACAATGTGGTAAAGAGTTATCACTTTTGGACTATGAAATAAGTTTTATTTCATGAGAGAAATGTTTTAGAAAGTATTAAGTGTGCTTACTAGTATGTTTTCAGTTAGGTGAATGGTCCGAATGATTGGATGAGTGTAGTAAATGCCGTTGCTATTAGTGTAATTGAATTATTTAATTATTTTAATTTTTGGAGGACATAAAGTATTTCCTTTGTGTACATCTAGATGTTGAAGCTCTCTAACCTTAAATACAAATTGTGTTTTGAATTAACTTTTCACTGTGCTTCATTCCAGTTGTAATTTCCCCCCATTGTATTTGTGTTTTCATTGCTAGAAGAGTATGAATATAACAAGTGACATTCGTCCTAAACACGATGAATTTTTTAACATTGTTCAGTAAAATTCCACCATTTTTAACAGCTGAAATAATTTCTCAGGCAATGAAAAACTTTTGTGCTCTTCTGGGAGTGTGAGTGTAAACATGACAAAGAAGACTGCTGTAAATGTCCTCCATTGTGAAAATAGACTTTCTCCAGATAAATTGTGGCTTGTTGTCCATTGTGTGTGACAGGTATTTTTTGTTCAGGAAAAATTACAAATATTTAAGAACAAAATACTGGATGTAGAATTTTTAAACAAAGTTTGTGAGGAATTCCAAAGATCATTTACACAAGTGCTGAAATGACAAGATATAGGAACTTGTATATGTGTATTAAAATGTGGGAAGAACATTTTTTAAGGCAGATAATAAAATCTGATAATAACAGTCTCATGGCTTGTGAGTAGTATTGATTTCCAGCAGAGTAATGCTATTGACCTGGTTTCATAAGATGTGCCATGTACAGCACGAACCTGACATCTGAAATGTTCCATAATTTCACTTTCCACCATACTGTATTTTCAGTATTTATAGCCAACGTACAGTTTTAAATAATATTACTGAACTGCAAATGAAGAGGAAGAAATAGGCTAGGTAATGGATTACAAAGTTCAGAAACAGCTGCACCAAACTTCAATTAAATATCTATATGATTCTAATGGGTATCCATGCTATTACATGTCCATTACTTTATTAAATGTGGAAAGTATTGTTATCATTTATTTCAGTACTGGTACTTTTTAAGCAAGTTGGTTTATCTTTCAGGAATAACATACATTGTAAACCTTGAAAGCCTAGTGTTTATATATATATATGCTACCAGGCCCAGCACAAAAATCTGGGCATTCTTCAAAATCAGTGTTTATGTCTTTCATTATGAGTATTGCAATAAACAGTGATTTTTTCCCTGTACAGAATTTTTTAGTTTTTCTAATGTAAGCATACTGTGCTGTCTGAGGTACATCCTGTGAAATCTTTCATAGTTGACGTGACAAACATGGAGTGAAATGGAAGAATATTTGTGTTGTCTGGACATCTCAGAGATACATGTGTTGAGGCAACTCTTATCACACCAAATACTGTAAAAAAGTACTGTGAAATTTTCTGAGTCACATCCCTGATAGTAATTTTCTTACCTAACTGCATGATGCAGAGTCTTCAAGTAGCTGGTATTTACACAGAAACTGCAGATATTCCCCAACTTTTATGGAGCTTCAAGGTTAATTGCTGTGTGTGATTTCAGGCTTCTGCCACCAAGTGAATGAGAACTATGCTCTTCTGGGTTGTTATTACACAGTGATTAATGGTAATTTCTTACAGACTTTTTGGGACTACCTATCACTCCCATATTCAAGGGTCAAGCAGGGGTCTGATAGGTTGCCATGAAACATCAGTAAGAAATTATCACTACTTGCTGCGTAATAACCCAGAAGAACACAGTTCTCAAGGTTTATTGCTGTTTGTAAGAGCTGGCCAGTGTGGTAACATTCCTATCATGGATTGCTAATTGAAAGAATTACTCATGGGTTTGTGTGATTATCTTTGTTTCCATTTTTTAAATGTGGCCATTTTCTGCCTTGGCAAGCAGGAGGATCACTAGGATGGCTGTCTGGGTCCATTGTGGACAGAATTACCTTGTAACAGCAGACAGTTTTGTATTATGTCTGTTCTCTGTCTACTTGTTTATTCCATACCTTTTTTTTTTTAAGATGTTTTAATTCAGTAACAGTACTGTGTTATAGATACGTTGAAAGTGAAGAAAAGATTCAGGGCTTAAAAATCAAGACCAATTTCCTATGCCCATAACAAGTAAGAAATTTATTTGTAAATGAAATGTGACTTTATAGTTCTCCAAAATGGGCTGGGATTAAACAAACATGTTTTACAGTCCTGAATATTCTTACTTATAAAGGCAAGTTTTAAATTGATACTAAACTTATATATTTCCTGGGGGGTAAAGGCAGCCAGTGCGTAGGGCTGACATCTTTTCTACATTCATGTGCAGATTGTCTTGAAATGGAAGCCTCAACCACCTGGAACCCTCAGGGCCTGTACTGGGATTGCTTTACCTTTACTAAGCTGATACAAAACAAAATTTTGAAGTTCTTGTTTCATCTCATTGAATAACGGTATGCAGTAATTTTGTTTTGGGCATGTCATCTGTTTCAGTTATTGCCAGTGTTATTCCTGTTTAAAACACTGATTCATTTTCCAGGAAGCTGCATGGTATAGTTTTTCTGTTTCTTCTGTTTAATTGTAGCATTACAAAAAAGGGTCTTAAATTGTTTTTTGTTACTCGCTGAGCTGTGTAGGTTATTTAGTATCAAATGATCACAGTTTATAATCTTCAGAGGATTTATGATCGAGGCACTTTCCCAATATCCACCTGGAGGGAGTAACGAAAACTGCAAGATACCATTGCAACAAGTCAGTGTGTAGGAAAGGAAGCAAAGAAGGCATGTTATAAATGCACTTTAGGAATGTTACAAAGTGAGCCATTTTTTCAGCAGTCATTGTTGATGTGTCATATCACTCATAGTGTAACTTGGCTAATACTGCTGTGGGCATTAGAAACTTTTAATTTACAAAGGTGTCAAATTAGAATGAAGGGGAAAATTGGTTTGAACCAGTATGTAGTATACAAACTTCCTTCCCCCCACTCTCACCCCACCTTTTATATTTGCCCCTCTTCAACTAAGTAGCCAAAGGAAAACTATTCTTAGGTACAAAAAATATTGGGTGGTGGGGGAGGCATTTGCCTCCCTCAGTTTACACCTATGGTATCACTGAAGATGCTGAAGGTGTGTTTCTTTTTTCAGAATCATGTTTCTTTCCTTTCTTGCACTGTCTTTCTTTAACTTTGTTTCCTTCCATTGTCATAGCACAACCAAATTGTTTGTCGTGAAAGGATATTTTCCTGGTAAAGAACTTACTGAATGCAAATGAATTGGTGTTTGCAATACAGGAGTTCAGAAATTTCTGCTGCAAGATGCTTTATTCTTGCAGGAACTCTCAATTTTTTTTTGTGTTGTCTGAAGTTCAGGCTGTATTCCCTTGCAAAAGTGAATTTAAATGTTGCAGTATTATGTGGCTGGGAGTCACGTTTTAATTCAGAGTTAAAAATGTGCTGTCGAATACCTGAACCGAACACATGTTTGGATGCAATACTGAGTTGCATGACTAATGAAAGTGAAGGAGTGTTTAAGCATGTGCTTTCTTCTCTGGACCAGTACGGTTTTATTCTCTGTCTTTACCTACTGCACAACACATACTGTTGGGTTGGACGAGTTTGTGCACTTACAGAACTTCTATTTAAAACTGCAAATTGCCTAGCTATAGTTTTTCTATGGCCTGTATCCAGTGTGTGATTTTGGATTTCAGAGTTAAGGTGTCTGGAGTATATTGTTGTTCCAATGTTTCAGCTTGCATTGTTATTGCCACCTTCAGGGCGAATAAGACAGAAAGAGGATGCAGCCTGATATTCAGGCCTTGTACTCCAAGTAAGTGTGCTACTGTAGAACATAGTGTTATCCAATTTTGAATATAAGTCTTGCAGTGATAGTGTGGATGGGAATGTGGAGCATAGTTTATCCCTTGGGAAAGGGCCCCATGGTTAAGAGGACTCTTTGGAGGAAATCATATTCATGGTTGAATGGTAAATGCAGGCTTCGGTTCTGCCAAATTGGATGTTCTGTCTCTCTCTCTCTGCCCCAGCCCCTTCCCCACAGAGCCCTGGTTTTCTAGCCTTGCATCTCTGTTCCAAAACCATAATGGAGACGTGGCAGTCAGTTTGACACTCTGCTGCCTATGCTAGAGATCATCCAAAAACACAAAGTTCTTGTTTTGGGGTTGCTTTTGTGGATTACAGTTTTCTTGAGTAGGCTGAGAGTATTGTCTGTTTTTATGTGCACGTAAGGCATTTAAGTTTTCATGGTTGTAAATGTTTCTCTTTCCTGCAATGTCTCTGGATGCTCTGGTCATGCCATATGTTTCAAACTAAGTCCTTCTTCTTCCTGTAGGTGGTGACTAATGTATGGCAAAACAATGGAACACCTTCATTGCACAACATGACTCAACTCCAAAAGCTGAAATTGCCAGTTTTTTAAAAAAGAAATATGGGTTGAGGTTGAAAAAGATGGTCTAACCATATTTTGTTTCATTTTTTCACCTTCTATAATCATAGTTAAATGGCCCATTTTCCTAAGGCATGGACTGCATTGGAGTAGTTGTTTATTGATTAATTAATTGTTTGGTTCATTGATCCTTTGATTGTTGAATGATGTTTTTTCAGTATCATAAGTTTTGTAGATGCACATGAAAGAAACTCTTTAAGAGCAACAAACTTAAAAACTATGTTGAAGAAAATGTTCTTGGCCTATTTTAAGGCAGTACTCCAGTATGTACCTAGAGTGACTGCAGACAGTCATTGGCAGTTAAATTACTTTCAGGCTGTTTATCACATATGTACACCTGGATATAAATTTTAATAGTGTTTGTTGCATATTCTGATAAAAGTCTGCCATGTTTCTTTCTTCCATGAAAGTTGATTAAAGTCAAATGTTACTTGCTGTCTGATTGTATTTGGTTTTTAACTGTACCATTGGTTATTAATATTTGTAGTGTCAGTTCAAGTCATATATTGGAAGCTGAGATGCTACATTTTTACTGATACCAGTTCAGACAGTTAGTATGGTGATGCAGTTTATGTACCATATAATGACGATGTATAAATGGCAGATATGCTGATGTATCAGTCAGAATAGAGGTGGTTATTGATGACTGCATGGAAAGAACCAGATGGGATGAAGTCAAGGCCTGTTTGACTTAATCTAAAGGACTGAGGAAAATGTGCTAGAATCACTGTAATGCAACTAGGTACCTCATATGCAATACACTTGCATTGCCACTGTCCATACTTGCTTGGTAAGATGGTGTAGTGACTAAATCAAGCATGACTTAACAAAGTTCTGCATTTATTGATTGAACATGTTCATAATAAACAAAATTAAACTGTGCCTCAGACAATATGTGCGTCCGATAGTTCTCAGTTGTTCTATAGCAGCAGTGTCTGCAACTGTAATTACAGGTTCTTGCCGAGTGAAGGGATAACAGAAAAATGGTATTTAAATAATAGATGTTTTCTCATAAATCAGATTTGAAAATAATTAATGTTTTTATATAAGTAATGGGCATTTGATAAACAGTAATGTTAAAAACTGTAAATATTTATTTTATGTGTTTGTGAAAAGTAAATAAGTACAGGTTCTGTTCAGAAGTAGGGAGTGGACATTTTGAAGTGTTGTGAACATTATGGTGTCTGGATGAACTTCTGATGTATCACACAATTTTCTCAAACAGTGTTTCTGTAAGATATTTAATAGTAATATATTCAACTAATTAATATGTCAAAAAAAAGATTTAACAATGTTCAGACACTTCTTCTTTTTTCATGTTGTGCAGATGTTAGGTCTAGCTAGAGTACGAGGAATGTCTGTGTGGTTAAGTGGCAGGCACTTCTGAAAGTGAAACCCATTTGATTGTACAAGTAAAGTGTAACTGATGATTATATCTGTATGAATGTGTTTTAATTCACTAGCAAACAGCTTTCTTATTTATAATCATAATACAGATTTTTCTGTTAATTAACAGGGAAGTCATTTAAAAAGTCAAGTGAAAGGATAAGAAACGGGTACTACCTCGTTTAATTAAATTCTTGTGCCTCTTAGCTGATAAAAAATGATAAATATAATGTAATATAAAATTAAATTTTTGTCTCTGTTTTATGGGAGTGTAATTAAAAATGAAACAGAAAAAAAGGAAATGAATATTTAAGTGAAATAAGTGGATCACACAATAATTTCTACATGCATACAAAACATGTAATTATTGTTTCAACAGTGTAATGGGATTGTGTAAATTTGTGTGACTGTTGTTCAGAAAATAATTGTTTCCTTTTCTGAAATGTCATGAATAAAAGAGTAATGCATCGTGCATCAATGTCTAAATCTTCATTGTCTTTCATATTACAAGTGTACACCCAATATCCATAAGTTAGCTTTTTTTTTTACTGTTTTAAGAGGGTGCTGCAGCCCTGCCCTCTATTTTATTCATCTCATCCCACTATGTATAATACAGAAAAGTCAAATGTGAGGATAACTGAAGTCAAAGCAACTTGTGTTAAAGATAAATGTGACTAACTTGCGAGGCCTGTTGTTGCTGTCCATAGATGTTGGAGACTAATGTTAATTGCAGTGAAATGCATGAATTTGTAAATCAGTTGCTGAGAACTTGAATTGTGATTACACGTTATTTTACTTAGAATATGATGAAGTTTGCCAAAAGTACATGTTACTTAGGAGCCATGAATTTCATGTAGTAAGATCTTTAAAGTCACGTGGTCTGTTTGTTTGCATCAGGTTGTGGTAATTGATGTTACAGAGTTGGGGTTACTGTCCTTCCCATGAAATAGGTTATAAGAGAGGAAATGTAAGAGAAAGTCACCTATTATGGGGAAGTTTTTTAAAAACTGCTGTTAAACTTGGATAAAGTCGTAAAACTTTTCAAAACACAAACATAACTTTATTTGATTAATGTAGAGACAGTTGGTACATAAACATCATGAATTATGAAAAATTAAATGTGTGCAAAATTTGTTTCCTTAAAATCTTCATCTCCCCTAATTAGGCACACACATGTTCCTAATTTGGGGAGGTGAATAATTTACCCAGAAAGCACAAAGAATAGTTACAGAATTTAAAAAATTACAAATACAAAGGAAGAACAAAACAGTGTTTATCCCTGACAAGGCTCACAAACAAAATCTTCCCCCATACCTACACAAAGTGTGTGCGCCCATCTGAAATATTTTGCACAATATATCCACTCTTCTATATTGTGGTCTTCAGAGAAACGACCGGTACAGAACACACAATCAGCGTCTTGTTCTCCTTTTTCTGTCGAACCGTCAGCGAAAGGAACAGTTAGGTCAGTGTCCGACTCTGAAGGAATGTCAGAGTTGGATCCCAGCAAACCACTCTCTTCCGTCTTTTTGAAGGACCAAGAAGAGCATTCGACGCAAGCCGATTGGTTTTGGATTTAGTGACCTGTTTGATTCTCTTTTTCTGAGTTGCCCCAACAAAATTTCTGTAAGATGAACTCGTTATTTTATTTACTGTTCCACCACGAGGTTTTGGCTGTAGGTTCAGGCTTGGCACAGCGCTGATGTCTGATGCACGGAGAGCCTCAGCAGAGTGAACGGTGAAAAATTAGCAGAGTTGAATGATGGTTGATCACTGGTCTTCACCAAAGCAGGGTGGTTCACAGGAGCAGCTTCTGTGTCCCCTGAGGCTAGAGGGAAATCGTGTGGTCTAAAGATGTTCTTGTCACAAGGAATCTTGCTATCTCGCTTTTTGCAGCTCGCTTGTATGCATTGCCGAATTGTTCGGTAATTTGTTGGACGGTGATGACTCGCCCGCCCTGGGTTTGAACGGAGCTATATTTCAGTTTCTTGGGGGAAGAATATTTTCAGGGGCTTTATGAACGCTTTATCCAAGGGTTACATTTTGTGACTGTTGTGAGGTGGGAGGCAAATGATGTCAACATGATTCTCTCAAGCTAAAGTAATGACCTCCAGGTCTTGTGTGTGTGTGAATAGTGCCCGTCTGGTACCTAAATAATAGGATCTTTTTTTGTCAGCTTTGTATGTTTGATGAAATGAAGAAACCACTGGGTGAAAATCTCGCTCTGTATCCACCCCGAAGGATGGCACACGTGGATTGATCCAGGTGGTGTGCCATTCATCAGTTCTGGTTTCATATATTTTCTTGGAAATACAGGTAACGGAGGAATGAAGTGTCCAGTAGGACTATACAGTTGACTGTCACAAGCGATCCCCGATCTGCGGACTGAACAGAAGATATCTGACGCCTTTCGGTCCTAATACTTTTGTGTGTTTGTGCTGTGCAATAGTGACGCCGGTTTCGTTGCAATTGTAAAGTCTTGCAGGATTATGTTAAATGGTGTACATAGCGGGTTTGTAGATTTAAAAATACTGAGCTACTGATTCAGGAGTGAAACCCCTCGCTCTTGAGAGTGAAGAATTTCAGGGGTTGTAACTGAAATTTCTTGATGATGACATAGGAAATTTTCCAACCACTTCCAGTATTTTCATTTTTTTTGCAAAATTGGTTTTTCATTCCGTTTCTTACAGCAAGTTGGTAAGCAAGACACATGACGTCTGCCATTGTCAAGCTCAAAAACTTTCTTTCCATCAAAAGACTGTGCTCAGCCAGGTCATGTTCTCCTTCACAAGGAAAAACTTGCTTCCTACCCAGTTTTATTTTATTGCTTCACTTGAGCTTTCCTGCCGGTCTTTAACATAACTGTATAGTGTTCTTTGTGGTAAGTTGAAAATTCTGGACGCTGTGTAGCTGTCCATTTCCTTGTTCCTCATAGCCTGAATAGCTGCCTTCTTCCTTTCGGGGTCCCATTTTTTCATTCTCATCATCTGTAATATTATATAACCCAGAAGGAATAATTCACAAGGTACCGACTTCCTAATATATGGGGCCCCATATTAGGTCCATCAGACCTCCCCGTAATAAGTGAAAACAGGTGCTCGAGAATGTGGCTGAATAAAACCGAAGGACCTAAATTTGTACCTATGAAACAAAGCAAGGGTGTAAGATTACACTTAACAGAGAACTGAGCACTAAACTAATTCAGAAAAATAGCTTACCTTTAACTGCTCATGAGTCACCGTTTAGCGATAAGCAAAAATTTCACATCACACCAAAACAAAGACACCCACTCAGTACCGAAGTCTTGAGCAGTTGACCGTTTATAACGTGATTACAGTTATTAGCCTCATCTGCTTAATGATTTACATTTTTAAGCACAGAGCGCAGCACCTCCTGGTGTTAAAGAATGCACCTCCCCATATTAGGAAACCTCCCCATAATAGGTGACTTTCCCCTGCATATACACATAACATTAAGGTGCGTTCACATAACCATTCTTGCTGTGGAAAAGCAGTATTTATTGCATATCTGAGTGTGTGTCTGTAGCTTTAGTTATCCAACATGCAAAGCAGTGGACTGTATTGTATTGCCATCTGTGGCCTGTCTGGCTTATCTTATAAATGGCACAATTTTTAGAAAAAGAGTTAATGAACATAAAATATGTTTTGATTTTCTCTGCAACTTTTTTTCTGAAAAATTTCTCATTCTAAGAAGAATTAAGCAAGATAGTATCGTAAATGTAAATAGGTCTTTTTGTCATATATTAATAAAACTTGAATATTCTCAACAGATCTTTAAAAAAATCGTCAAAGATCAAATTTCACAACAATCCATCCAGCGGGAGGTGAGTTATTCCATGCAGACGGACAGGCAGACAGACAGGACGAAGCTAATAGCCAATCTACGCAATTTTGCATATGCGCCAGATACATTCCCGTGACTTTACGCATCAGAAGGACATCCTTAAAACCAGCATTTCGCCCCATATACACCCTGAGCTCTGGTTGTTCTGGTCACATGTCAGACTAAACATCTGGAGCCTTTCAGTAAGCTGATCATTATCCTGGTAGGGCCTCTTACATTATACATTCGTTTTTATTCCCTTATTATGCAATATTGGACTATTTAAAGATCTGTTAATTTGTGAATGCTTAGTGCGATCGATACAACTATTTAGTGACTTTCTTTATTAGTTTTTATTATTAGGCAACATGTTACGATCATCCTTGATCACCTACAGGCCTTTATGAAAATTAAAAAATACAGACACAATTGTGCTGTATTTGTAATTGAGATCACAATTTTACATTATTTTTGAGGTACATTTTGCTTTTCACATTCCATTATAATTAATGGTTATAAACTGTGTATGATAAAATACCCAATTAACATTAAAATTACTTTTTTAGGTACACCTTCCTGTTGATTTTTTCCCATGTTTTGGTGATAGGTGGAGTGTCAGGTGCTTGGTTATTATAAAATTGTGTTGTGTATATTTGACTAGTGTCGTTAGGATGTCTTGTTGTTCTTGTATACCTCATTTTATTATGTTGTGCAACTCCATTGTTAAGGCTGGTATAGTCACTTTTATCACCTTCAGGAACGGACTGAACCTGTGTTCTTTTGATTAGGTTATGTTGCATTGAATGAGAGGATAATTAGTGAATGGGAGAAGTTGTGGAAGGAAACGATCTGCCCTAATATGAAATAGTATTTAGCATTCACCTGAAGATATTAACAAACTTGAACATATTAAACCACAGGTGAGCCACTATTCAGGCTAATTTCTGAAATCAGGATCCTGAAGAAAAATTAACCAGTTGACCGCGGGTTACGAAAGGTAGCGTTTGTAGCTGAGATGAGATATGATAACCTCTACATTTGTATGAAGGGAATGAAGGAAACAAGATAACCTATCTGCGATTCGTGACGTATCTCGGCCACAGAGGAGGAGTGCTAACTGATTGGCCTCAAAATTCCTTTAGAATGATTTTTTTAATTCGAACTTGCCCGAATGTGTGATGACTTGATAGTGGTCAAGATACACACACACACGCGCACACACCTGTTTTTATCTGAAATCGGAGGTTATCGGTGCAATAAATGTATGTGTTTATAGAGGAATTGGGAAGTATCAGCGGAGTAGTCAAAGAAGTTCATCTTAATCCTTAATCTTTACGTATGGCGATTCGAGAGGTAAGTACTGCAAATCCTTTAGAGGAATTCCGGTTATAAATGCGCTCTGTTACTGATATTTAGGCATACGCTAAAGTATTATGTACTAAAGTATTATTGCAGACGTCACTCCTCTTTGAGAACCGCTATTCTGGGTGATCACACAGCGAGTAGTGGCAATTTCTCACCGACGTTTCGGGACAACCTATCGGTCCCATGTTCACCTGAACATAGGACCGATAGGTTGTCCCGAAACGTCGGCGAGAAATTGCCACTACTCGTTGCCTAATTACCCAGAAGAGCGTAGTTCTCATCTACTTCGCGGCAGAAGCCTGATATCACACGTCACTCTGGTTTATTGCTTTCTAATGCAATTCATTACGAAGACAAGAAAAAACGGAATTTTAATGCAATTGTCGCTAACTCGGTCGCGCGGTATTTCTTTCACATCTAATTTTACAAGTACTCTTCCTGCTTTCAGTGCGTTTGATCCACTCCTGATTCCGTTAGACTATAATGGCTTCTGTTGGACTGTTAAGCGAATTCTGTACAATTTATTTTCAGGACTGGTGCTATTTCAGATGTAGTATAACCATTGGTGATAATGTTCTGTTGGTTCGGATAAGCTGACATCTCTCTATTTAGTGTACCTGACTACTGATGTACAAAAATAACATTCCTCGACACTGTTTGTTAGATATTTCTGAAAGTTTAAACTTAATTGTGCTGAAGAAGTACTTTTTTTCATGTCTAAGTGTACCAGAGAATCAGCAGGGAGCAGAATTTCATAGTACAGTTCCCAGTATTTCATGTCATATCCCTAAAGCAGTGGTGAGTTGCAGCACTGGTCGTGATTTACTGCGTGACTCGGTGTTAATGTTTAGAAATTCCCGCAGCAATGCCAGCTTTTATTTTTCGTTTCTCCTCTCCGAACCATCTCCATTTTATTTTCAGTTATGCATCTTAAGTTGTATTTTGTATGCGGTAGGCTTATGTATGCAAGGCATAACAACAGTTAACAATACACTGAGAAGTGCAGTGAAAATAACTTTGGTTTCCAAGTTTGTTGTTTTGCGTCACTGTATAACTGCAGTAGGGTTAAGGAGACTAAAATCATCATCATCATCATATATCTGTCACGGAGTTGGGCCACTTGTTGATCCGTTCCGGTCTCACGTATCCAGAAGTATCTTCAAAGGTCTGCCATGATTCCTTCTGCCAGTTGGGGAATAGCGTTTTATTACCCTGGGTAATCCATTATGGGGCATTCTATTTACATGTTGTATCCAGTTTCTCTTGTATTCCAGTAATTTGTCTAAAATTGGTGTTATTTTTAATTCCTTTGCAATTTGTGCATTTGTTTTGTAATCAGTCCAAATGTATCCTGCTGTTCTTCTCATGTATTTCATCTCTGCTGCTGTAATTCTTCTGGCATCCCTTGCTTTAATAGTCCAAGTTTCGCTACCATATAACAACACTGGGAGGGCTAGTGTGTTGTATAATTTTATTCTTGTTTTCTTAAGAGATTTTTGTGGCCTAAAACATTATTTAAAATACCTGTAATTTTCAAATAGTTATGTAATTTGTTGTCAATATCCAATTCTTTTTCGTAAGATATCATGTTTCCTAAATAGTTGAATGAATTTACTTTTTCTATAATTTTGTTATCTATTACAATTTTAGTTCTTACTGGATCTCGTCCTCTAAATGCCATCGATTTTGTTTTCTGTACAGATATAGTTAAACCATACTCTGTTATTATTTGATTTAATTTATGCGCCGCTCTCTGTAGGTTATCTTCTCTGTCTGCTATTATGACTTGGTCGTCTGCAAATAACAGCGTTGACAGTTGCTGGTTTTTTGAAAGTTTAATTCCGGTTATGTCTTGTTTTTGCCATTTGGTTATTATTTC
>Ga0268261_10000853_pt1 | contig 20175 bp, 13 predicted proteins | sample TergutNc150P1_FD_190353 | JGI IMG/M metagenome (GOLD analysis project Ga0268261, IMG submission 190353) | Nasutitermes corniger P1 segment gut microbial community from laboratory colony in Florida, USA - Nc150 P1 (SPAdes) (version 2) | ecosystem: Host-associated > Arthropoda: Insects >...
CGTGATGCGATGGGAGCCCGCAAGAAGCAATGGATGGCGTTGATCTCTGCTGACATCAGAACAATGTAGTCTAACACCCAAAGGATAAGTCCGTCTTCCACGAAGGGGTTCTGTCATGCTATTTTGGAGTTACTTGGCAATGCTGAGTTTTCTGAAGAGCTTCCAGTACTGACGTGAAGATTTCCCTTTGCACCACCCGTAGCCAATACATGTGTCCAGCAGCGAGTTCCGTCGCCGTTAGCTGTCCTGCAGACTTCTCCCTTGCCGCACGTTTTGCAGGAATCGAAGGACCCATGCCGTAGTACGAACCAGCTTCCAGTACGAGATGAATTTGGAGGAGGTAATGAGGCTAGCACTTATCGTTGCCGCCAGAACGTGACTGGGATCTTTTTTCTCCTTCTCTGGGATTGATTTATTCGTTGCAAAGGTTCCAGATAGCCAATACTCCATGTTTCCCAAGCCACGATGGCCCTGCCACCTGATGTCTAAGGATTGTATCTGGTTCCCAAGTAGTCATCTCGGAAGGTGGTCGACTGGGTTTTCCTGCCCCGCGCAATGTCTCCATTGTGTGGGAGAGGTTTGGGATTGAATCTCTGCGACTCGGTTGCAGACGAAAGTCTTCCACCTATTTGGATCACTATCGTATCCAACTTAAAGCCACAGTGGAATCTGTCCACAACGTCGCCTGAGTAATGTCTAACCTGTCGCCTCGCATAAGTAGCTCAGTTGCTGTGTTCCCACCAGTGCCGCTAGAATCTCCAATCTCGGCAGCGTCACACTTTTAACTGGCGCTAGTCTGTTCTTGCTGCACGCCAAACACACAAGGGTGTCGTCTTCCTTCGTTGATAGAATGTCGAGAGCCGCTTCATATGCCCTTTCGCAGACGTCGCAGAATACGTGAGTTTGGCAGCTTCGTTCCATTGAAGTAGCCAGGCATTGGGGACGTGCGCATGTGACAATGAAGATAAACCAGATATCCAACCGTGCCATCGTGTTCCATGGTCTGTAGGCAAAATCTTGTTCCAGTTGATGCCTGTGCAACATGTATCCTGGAATAGCACCTACCCGACAAGAGACACCAGAGAGAACAACCCGAGTGGATCATAGAAGTTTGTTGTTTGCAAAAGCTTTTTCTTTGATGTTGACCCTTCCTTCAACGTGCTAATTATTTCGTCCGCAGCAATATACAATCGGCCTCAGTGTTCCAGCCTACACCCAGGACCTGTGTCTGTGCCTCAACGTTCTGTCGTTCGGCCTTTCAGATGCCTTCAGTTCTTGTGAATTAGTGGCCAATTTGGCTAGGGGTAGGTTAATCAATTTCGTCATTGCAGTAAGCTCGTAATAATTTTTAATTGCGCCTTTTTCATCTTGCGCGCATTCTGCGAAGTCGTCCATGAACGTATTTTTGTCTATAAGGGGCGCAGCAGCCGGGAACGCTGCCCTGTGTTTTCCGCAGTTCCCTGAGCGTCGCAAAAAGCAGGAATGGACTACAGGTAAGTCCAAAGGCAAGTCGGGTGAAACGATAAGTTATTACTTCGTTTGTCGTGCGGTAGCCCCCTTCACCGTCCGGGGTAGTTCTGTACCATAAAAATCTTGTCAAGGCGTGATCTTCATCAGGGACCAATTGTAATAAAGCTTGCGTAATGTCGCCGACGATAGCTGTGTGATGCAATGTGAACCGTAATAGAATCGCGAAAATCGCGGGCAGGACGTTTGGCCCCATTTCCAGGGCATCTTCAGAGAAGGTTCGTTGCTCTCGTGGGATGATGCGTCGAACACTATCCTCCACTTCGTCCTCCCACGCTTCTCTTTCTTCACCGCCTGATACGGTAGGTAAAACACTGTTGTCGAATCTTCCAGGGGGGCTTCTTCCACTTGCCCATTCGCGGTATAGTCTACCATTTGAGCGTAGTACATCTTCAAAGCTTCGTTTTTGTCAAGTCTCTTTCTCACGTTACCTAGCCGTTTCTCTGCGGATATTCTGGTGTTGGGCAGGATGATATCCTGCCATTTCGGTAGGGAGATCACCCTTCTTTTATCTTGTATGAGAAAAGACACATGGAAAAATTCCAGAAGTGCTGAATCCTTGGCGCTCATGGCTCGATTGGGCCCGGCGGTAATCCCTATCGTATGTACGTCCCAGAAGCGCCTGGGTTCGGTGTCGGGGGCAAATAAGGCTGGTTGGAGAGAAAAAAGTTCACCGTAGTTGAGTTCACAAGTGCTGCGGACCAGTTTCCAATAAGTATCCAGCCGAAGATGGAAGGAATCAGTACTAGAGATTCAGAAATGCGTACTGATTAACTGTCCTTTACTATTTTCCAGTACTAAACCCCACCAATGATAATTTCGACTGACAAGTCCTCTAGTGGATCTGTCTTGTGGTCGGCCAACTGTATTCTACGGTCATGTGCCAGAGTTCTGTCTTCCTGCGGGACAGCTGGCTGCGGTGAAAGCGTGTGTGCGCTCTCAAAGGCGCTGATTGGGATAGTGCAATTTGACCAAGCTCCGTGATTTTAAATTGAACATTGATTGGCTTCCACCGTCCAGCACGCAACGAGTAAGTCTGCTCAGTCCCGTGGGTGCCGTGATCTTCACCTGCGCCGTCTGTAGATAGGTGAAAGCGGGGGTGCAGACGCTTATCTTCCCTACGGACGAGATGCTACTCGGAGCGGCCGGATTAGTAGGGTTGCCACCTTCGCCACAAAGAGACGGATGATGCGGCATTCTGCATTTTCCACACTGTACTTTACCTTTCTTTCTGCAGTTCGAAGATGTGTGGCCGCGGTTCAGACGAGGCAGCGGTTCGCCCTCTTTAGCTTGTTGATTCTCTCTCCGATATCCACCACCCTTTTGCAGTCTTGGGCACAATGGCCACGAGACTCGCAGAACACACAAAGGGCTCCGGCCCCCTGGCATTCTGCCGGGCCAGACCTCTAGGCTTTGAATGTACGTGACGTGTTGCGGCCGTTTGATTATAGCATCATCGGCTTGCAATCTCACCGCGTATCGTATGGGTGGTTAGAGCCCCGTGCACTTCCTCTCCCAGAAAAGTCATTAACGAGAGGATGCCCTTTCAGAGAGGCTCTACCGCTTCGCGTGGACAACCCAACGGCTACATATGTCGTCGGGGAATGCTCGTAGTATTTTGGTGGCAATGACCCTGCCGTACGCATTCACGTCCTCCCCGAGTGTACGGAGATACTGAATGCGCCGGTGACATTCTATGAACGCTGAATTCAGCGTGTCCGGAGTCGGGCATTGAATCGGTTTACATTCTCTAAATAGTCTAGATGTGCCTGGATTATCCATTTTTGTCTCCGTAGCGCGATAGGAGGATCCTCTTTGCCTCCTCGTATGTATAGGCAACGACAGCAATGCCCTCTACCAACATCTTCGGCTCACCATCTAGATAGCCGCAGAGAAACACGTGTTCGTTCACTACTGACAGAGACGAGTCTCTATCAGTTGAGGACTCGAACTGCTCCCAGAACCGTGCCCAGGTTTCTATATCCCCGAGAACTGCTCCAGTTTGAGGGGAAGCCGTTTAAGTTTGTGACTTAGTGGAGTGGGCATTCTCTGGCTGTGGTAAAAGGCGAGAGCGTCTGACTCGGTGTTAGGTTGTCGGGGGCAGTGAAGTTAAATTTCTCAAGACCACGACCCGCCTTCTGAATAGCGCGCTTAGCTGTTTCAACGTATTCCTCACAAGTCGCCACGTCCTCGCCGTATTCTTCGTCGGTGAGGAAATCATGAATAGTGTCGTCTAGTTTCAACGTGTGCTCTAACGCCTCTTCAAGGCGGCCCTTATAATGTTTATAATCGTCACGTGTGGTCTCCGTGAAAGAGTGAGATGAGTTTGAGAAGCGAGTAATATTGGTTCGCTGTCTAGTGCGCTTTCCCTTTAGGTTGTGTAGCTGCTCGGCCATAGTTGGCATTGGTACTTCCGTTTGTCCCTAACAGATGGCGCTAGAGAGCAGACTGTGTGACATAATACCGGCCCGAGATAGTGAGTTGTTACTTCTGCTATTCGAGTAGAGATTGCGCATGCGTAGATAGCAAAGGTGACAATCGTAATTAGGGAGCTTCTTTACCGACTAGAGCGGCGGACGCTACGCAAGTGCTTGAGATGGTGTTGTAGTTCCAACAAGACACATACATACAGTAACAACGGCGTGCTTGAAGATCGTTGCATCTGTGTAAATCTTAGTTTGTAGTCTTACCGTTAGCCCAAATCCTCCCGTTGACAGTGATCCTGGCGTGACACACAACAAAAACAATACTTCACACTACATACGCGACTCGATCAATCCTCAAACCTGGTCACGGCACCAAAATGTTGAAAGAAAAAAAACAAGGCAAGTCTACATGGCAACCATGTTTATTTCCATACTGCTTGTTACAAAGAGTAGTGAAGTTTGGAGCGAGGGGGGAGGGGAATTAGGGTTTCTGGCAGAGAGGTTATGACAATCTCGATCTCATTCCTTCACAACATTCACAGGGTAGCTCCTGGTTCCTCTCTTGAAAATTTCCTGTCATTTCTTGCACGGCTCTTCGTAATTGGTAGCCCCTAGAACATTTGGCCTTTAGAGCCTTTATATTTCCTCTGGTTTAATTTTGGTACCACAAGTAGTCAGAAAATAAATGCTACTGTCTCTCAGCCCCACACAAGTGTAAGGCACATGGGGTTCTGTTCGTTGCACCGACGGTAACATTTATGACACTGTAATTTCCAGCAGAGTGCCATGCTGTCCCCTACGTGATATCCCACAAACAGGCTTGGTGGAACTCAGCCGTATTTGCAATCCTTGCTTATGTTACATTTCTGTCTATTAGACCCATATAACAAATTGACAAAACACAAGAATCTCTGACAATTTCAATTATTTCGTTTTGTTTTTGCTTTATGTATACTTAATTAAAATGTTGTTTGTGGTGGATGTTATTCCATTTTTGTAGCACATAACGGGTTAATCTCAACTCTGCAAATAAATATGTTTATACAGGTTGGACATAAGCAGACTAGTAGACTATCTTCGGAAACACAACAAAATGAATTAAAAACATGTTTGAGGGGGAAGAAGCAAAACATTTTAGGACCCTTGTAATTTTCAACAAATTATTGGTCCTTGGAATACACATACTTCTTACTGATTCCCCGGGCAATAACGTTTGACAGCTGCTGATTTAGACCAATAAATTCCCAGTGTTTACTGTTGTTGCAGGCATGACAGAGCAGCGGGAATTCCCCGGTCACGTGGCCAATGTGGACCCCCATCATGGCAACGCAGCAAGGTGACCCATTCAAAGCGCAACGTCATTACGCAGCATTCCACCACATCCAGCAACCAGATGTCTCCTGTGTCGCTACATTCAACATACATCACTCGGTAAAATTTCTTTAAGCCATGACAGCATTTTGCCCGCAACTTCGAAGAATGTGCAACGTAAGGCGAAGATACCTGACAGACCATATTTTGTTACTTCTCCTGATTCGTAGCTTCTCATCGTGGTTCAACCTGTGTGTTATATCTCTGCCTCTAAATTTTCAATTTTGTCTCATTTGTCGATGCTTAAATCGGTGCACTCTACATCAGACGGAACTTAATCGAATTTGTCTGTTGGTGGCTCCCGCTACTATAGCAGGATCACTTTCAAATAAAATCGAACAAAAGAAGGTTCTAGACATTTTTATGTTTCAGTGTCACAGTAGTCAAGGACTCTGCTTATTTACGTAAAGGTGGATGAAATATCGCCGTTATGAGTAATGTTTTAAGGCCCTATACGAAAACAGAGAAACGGCTTCGTTTATGAGATGAGGGAAAAGAATTTTCAGAATTATGTAACAAAATCTACAATACCATTATGTTAAGATTCAAATTTGGATTTATATTTCGAAACTACAAGTTCTATCACTTGTGAAACCAGGAAACGGCCAGTCACTTGCTTACCGCTGTCACAGCGTACCATAGCAAGCCGTACAATTCCTCATAGTTGGAATACGTTCAACTCCCGCGAGTGACATGACCTGAGGAATTCATTAGCTGTTATTTTGCCTCTATAAGTGCTACTGATTTCGATTATTGAACTTACTAAATACTCATCAAGACGATTACACTACGAGAGTACCGTCTGTCGCATATCATCGGTATTAGAAAATCAGAACTACACCTACGAAGAGAATAATTAACTTGTGCACGAATATTATAAAGATTTACTGAGCGATGATAAACGTCTTTCTCATGATTTTCAAAGTTAAGACGTACTAACTGTGTTGAATTATCTGTGTTTAATTAACTGTGATCAATTCAGTAATTTCTGATTCGAACATTGTGTCGCGATGAGTAACTTTCGGAACTAATTTAGAAATTCATTTAACTAAGTTTCAAATTTAATCGCAACACAAAGAAGCAAAATAACTATTCAAATAACAATTCAAATTAACGGTTTTAGTATAATTATTTTACAGTGAATTATTTCCTATAAATTCATAATTTTTGTACAATATTAACTTGTTAACTTCTTTATTATTTGACATCTACACTTTTTATAGATTAGAATATATATTAACTTCTATATTTAAAGACGAAAGGCTTTGAGTGCTTGCTAGCTTATCCTTGTGTTTCCAAATCATTAATTTAATAGAAAATCGTCTATTTGGTGGCAGATTTCTACCGTCAATACAAGTAACTACGAACCCTCGTCATCCCGTTACCATCTCCCCCTCATTAGTGCTTAACCGAACAAAACTGATAGAAATTCCGTATCTTTCGGCGGGGCAGTACAGAATTGGTTTACAGCGGTGGTATAATGGTTTGCCGTAGTGATATCTTTTCTAGCGAGGTATTTTCTGTAGAAACTAGGATTAGCTTTACTTTCACGATTAGTAACGGTACTTAGAAGTGAGTCAAAATAGAAATATCGCGACAGGAACTAAGCCGGGAATATTTCGGATTTTTTAAGTTAAAGTATTACCCACTTGTTATTTAGACATGGCCGATCGTCTGCAAAAAGAGTTGGCGCAAATGAGATTAGAGTTACAGCAACTAAAGGAACGTATGAAAACGGGAACAGTGACAGTCCACAAAGACCTATCCTTGGTCTCGTTGATTCCCAAATGGTCAGGCTCAGATCCGACAATTTCCCTAGAAGAATATTTTTCTAGCATTGAGTCCTCAGCTAAAATTGAAAACTGGAAACAGACAAATTACAGATCGCCATTTTAAAATTAAGTGGAGACGCTAAAACTTTTTATCAGTGTTGTACGGAACTTCATACTAAGGGAACAAATTGGAAAACGTTTAAGGAAGCATTCAGGTCGAGATATAAGGATGTCAGCACAGACCAATATCACTTTACCTGATTGCTAACAGCGCGTCAAAAGAAAAACGAGAGTCCCCAGGAGTTTGCCGACAGGTGTCGTGAATTAGCACAGAAAATTACGCGCAAATTGGACGACCCTGTAGCTCAGCGCGTGCATTGTGAAAATGCAGAGCGAATGCTACTAGCAAGCTTCGTTTCTGGACTGAATGTCCCGGTTGGAAAACATACGAAATATGCATCCACTAGTGCAATGCATCAAGCTTTAGAGACTGCTTTGGCAGCAGAACAAGCCAAGAAACAGGAGAGATTTAACGAAAGTCTCTATACCAGATTTGAAAAATCGGTACCGTTAATGTCACAGTCCCCGAGTAGCACGAATGCAGGAATCAGTAGGACGCGGCAATCTGCTGACGCTCGAGCGATTAGTCGAACGCACTGTCAGCAATACAAGGCCAGCAAAGATAGAGTTCAAAGCCCCAGGAACGCGCAGATTAGAGAAGCGTTAAAATGTTACGAATGCGAAGGTGTAGGGCACTTCGTTAAAGGGTGTCCTACAAACTCAAAAGGGAAGCCAAAAACGCGGACTCGCCGAGAAAAAGGGACCCGGGCGAAGCCCCAAGTCGCACAAGTTTCTCGGGAGAAAAGCCCCCGTACGCTGCTAGGCGGGAAGACAAACGTGAGGCCAGAGTTTCGGGAAACGACAACGAGGCGTGAATGAAGACAGGTCCTTCCGCCTTACTGTCTTCGAAAAGCTGTCGATAAGACCCCAGTTCATATTGCATTGGAGTGCGGTACTCCTTTAATTTCTGTCTGTATAGAAGGCATATCGAGAAGTCTAATTTTGGACACAGGTACAAATGTCTGGACATTACAGCCTTGTATTTCGAACAGTGACGTCAAGGTTACTGATGCGAGGCCTTACGGAGTGACCGTTGAGTTCCTCGACATAAAGGGGCTGCAGACAGTTTCATTTTCGTCGAACTGGCGCGAATTTAAGCATACATTTTTAGTGTGCTCACTCCCTACTGAAGCCGCTGGTATTGTGAAGACACTTCATGACGCAAGCAGGCGCCATGATCGATTTCCATTGTTGCAAATTGTTGCTTAATAACAATGGCAGGAGGCCCCGAGTACACAGTGATACTTATACAGGCCATAGTGCAATTACTATTTCACAGAGTGTAAAGAGGTACACAGCCCTCAACCTAGTAAACAGGAGGCGCGGCAAGCTAACGAACCGCTTGCAGCCCGTCCCCACTATAAGACAGTTACCCAGGGCAAAACGTAGCTTGTCAAAGCCAAAGAAAACTTCACCCTTGTGTCCAGATGCCGTCAAGTGGTGATGGGAAAAGTTTAATTTGAAAAGGGACAGAAGTCCCCCTCTAATTTGCATTCAGGCAGTTAAAATTCATACAGAGGACGTTTTCCCTGCCCGCACCCTCTCACGTATTGAGCCAAACGTGCATAAGTTTCCGACACTAGGGTCGAAGGTCGTTCACGCGGAAACAGACGTGTGAGGCAGCTGTGCACATGTAATATTAGCCAAATTTAGTGACACAAATTTGACAGTCCGTAAAGCGACGGTGGTAGGTGTAGCCGAAGAAATGTCAGTCACTTGTTAATGACATAAATGAAGTACAAACGTCTGCCAAAAGTGAGCCGAATAAGCCCCCTAGGAGGAGAAAAAATTAGGCTCTATATCAGAAGTTATTAACAGTAAACTTGATCATTTAACAGAAGAAGACAGGTATTTGAGCCCATACTTTTGAAATACACTCATGTATTTCGTGATGAGGAAACTAACGATTTTCCGGGAACGAATATTGTAGAACATCATTTACCAGTAGGTGATGTGCAGCCAATTAGACGACCACCATATACAACTCCTTTCGCATTGAGAGAGGAAATGCAGTCCCAAATACAGACGATATTAAATAAAGGGGTGATTAGAAAGTCATTCTCCTTGGTCTGCACCAGCCTTTCTTTTCCCGAAGAAAAGTGCTAATGGAAAACCCAAGTATATATTTTGTGTTGACTTTAGAGCCCTTAATTCGGTGACTAAGTTTGATTTTTACCCACTGCCAAATTTTGAAGAAACCGAGTCCTCCCTACATGATTCAAAATAATTTACGGTCCTTGAATTCTATTTTGGGTTCTGGTAGTTACACATCGCTGAATCACATAGAGAGAGAACCGCTTTCAGCGTCCCGTCTGGACATTACGAATTTCAGAGATTGCCATTTGGCCTGACTAATAGTCCCGCTAACATTCAAAGGCTTATGGACACAGTCTTGAGGGACCTAATAGGGCCGAAATACTGGGCATTTTTTGATGATTTTATAATTTTTCCCGCTCAATAGAAGAACACGCGCAGAGGTTAGAAAATGTATTACAAAGGTTCGAGGCCACCAAACTCCAGTTGCACCCCGGGAAATGTGGAATTGCTCAACCTAAGGTACAGCATTTAAGTTACGTTATCAGAGGAAGGGATCACTGCTTCCCCTGATAAAAAAGGCAGTCAGGCAATACCCGACTCCAAAGGGCGTAAAAGACGTTAGAGCTTTCATAGGATTAGCCTCTTTTTACAGAAGGCTAGTTCCAGATTTTGCCAAACTGGAAAAACCTCTAACGACACTTAAAGAAAAGGCCAGCATTTTACATGGAGTCCAACCCAACAGGAGGCTTTCGAAAGTTTGAAAGAAAGGCTCTGCAGTGCCACTGTGTTAGCCTTCCCAGATTTCAAACTGCCATTTAGTTTAACAACTGATGCCTCCAAAATTGCAGTAGGCTCCAGTTTGTATCAGGTACAAAATGGAATAGGAAGCCCAACCGCTTATGCAAGTAGGCAATTGAACAATGCAGAACGAGCCTACACAATTTCAGAACAGGAAATATTGGCTTTGGTTTGGGCTACCAAACAATTCAGATATTACCTTTTTGGCAAACAGTTCTTAGAACAGACCATTCTGCATTAAAATACTTGCAAAATTTTGCCGATCAAAATTCACGCCTGATGAGATGGTCTTTAAAATTATCCGAAATGGATTTCGTGGTCGAACACAGAGCTGGGTCTAAAATATGCCATGTTGACGCTCTGAGTCGGCACGTTGGTGCCATCTTACAGGAAGGAATCCTGGATAGGAAAAATATCTTCCAGGAACAAGCTAAAGACGCCTTATGCACATAACAAAGCCCAGGAACATATAGAAGCAAGAAAGAATTTTTTTTGGATAATAATGGAATTTTATACAAGCGCCGCTCTAACGGTAACCACCAGCTAGTCGTATCTCAAAGTTTGATTTGGGATGTCATTAAGGAAAACCATGATCCTGTATTTGTGGCCCACCCTTGAGTAAAAAGGACGCAAGGTTTGATTTTGTTACGTTACTGGTGGCCCAGTATGCGTAGGTGAACAGAAGAGTATATACAGAAATGTAACCCCTATCAGACACGAAAGGAAGATCGCGAGTTCAGAGCGCCACTCGCAGAAGTAGAGATGCCAACGACTCCTTTTGAAGTCACATCCATGGACATTACAGGCCCATATCCAGTGACGCCCAGAGGCAAAAAATACTAACATTCATCGACCATTTCACAAAATATGCAGAGGCCTGCCCATTCAGAGATCAGACAGCTGAATCATGTGCGAGAATTTACGCAACTCAGATAGTGACTCGTCATGGTTCTGGTTCTAAATTAATCACGGACCAGGGTCGAGCATTTGTCTTCATTTTTTAGGAAACTTGCAAAATTTTAGGTATACGCACTTCATGCACTTCAAGTTAAGCTCAAAGTAACGGGCAAATCGGTTTCATCATTCGCTTCATACAGGTCTATCTAATTATATAAACGCGAATCATAATAATTGAGATAATCTGGTATATTTCTACCTCATGGCCTACCGCGCAACGCCAAACACAGTCACAGGATACAGTCCTTACTACCTGCTACACGGCAGAGAAATGACACTGCCGAACAGCCACAATTTGAAAGCCAAAATTTAAAATGAAACCCCCAGATCAGAATAGTAGACTGAAGAACCTCCAGTCTAGTTTGAAACAAGCCTACCGACAAGTAGCCAGAGCGAATAAGAAGTCGTATCTGAGCAACTAATTTTGGTATGATCGCAAAGCTAAGCAGCGAAAGTTCGAGGTAAATGTCTTTGTTTATCTCTACAATCCGGCCATGAAACCAGGTCTTTCACGAAAGTTTCGAAAACCGTGGACTGGATTATACAAAATCACTAAGAAAATTTTTGATGTGAACTATGAAATCATAGATCAAAACAATGTCACAAATTGTGCATGTGAACCGTCTGAAAATTGCTCATAATACTGATCTTTGGAAACCTAAGCAGCATAGAAACGCTACAAATGAAACACGTAAAAAGTGAAAAAGCTCTTAGATGAAGAGGAAGATGAACTTAGAATTGGGTCATTGCCAATGCAAATACCAAATTACACCGACAGGACTGAGTCTGAAACCCCTCTTGTTCAAACTCCAAACACGCCTGGCCCGCAACAACATAAGGTAGAAACCCCCGTTTCAGAAGGGGATGATCAAATTTGCAGCCCCCGAGAACCCCCGATCCCGTCGAGAAATGCAACCCACGAGAACAGAACCCCTCGTTACAAGGTCGAGAGCGAGAATAATGTTGCAAGAAGAGTAAAATTTTGATCAAGAATGCGAGTCAGAATTTATGTTTATTTACGTTACGTAGATCGTATAACTTAATGTAATATATGTCTGTTAGAGGATGTCTTGTGTATCGTAGTAGCAGAACCCTTTGTGCAACCACTAAATCACAGTGTGGTCCTTTTGAAAGAATCTGATACTTTTCTGACGAGTGAAACTTGGCGCATCGCCTTACATTTCAATCTAAGTACATATCACGAAATCATTTCTAATGCAAAAGCGGACGTTTTCTCTGTTGGACAACAAAAACAAGACTTTACTTCAGTTTATGAATTTAGACATATTGAAACACAACTGCAAATTCTGGAGTGCCAACTCAATTATTTCTATGTTTTTGCATCGGTTAGATCGTTGGCGCAGTATATTAGGTGTTGGTGGTACTATTTTAAGGACGTTATTCGGATCCGCAACTCTTGCAGACCTTAATAAATTGCATAACACTGTTGACGAATTGGAAGATAAGAACTCTGACTTAGTACACTCATTATCCAACCAAGTAACATATGTGAGGAAACTTGATACTGTTATAGGAATAAATTCCCAAGCTATTGCAAATTTGACAACTGTAATCAAGGATAACCTAAAACATTCACACGAAAACCTTTAAAACATAATTAAAGTCTTAGCATGGCATCACTTTACGGTACAAGGAAAGAGTGCCCTATTTACAGCGATAAGACAGATAGAATTCTCTTTACTGCAGTTGACCCAAAAATTAGATGATTTATTTGACGCTGTACGCTCTGAAAACTACTAATTCTTACTTTGATTTATACAGAATAGTGATTTTGCCTAAGCCTATATCTTCAAACACGTTCGATATTTTATTGATTATACGTATTTTGCAATTCAATACAGTAAGCGCGATTACCTATTGTTTACGGAGACTGATTATAATCGTTGCTACAGAGGCAGTGTTACCATTTGCCCATCTAACGTTTCAATATTTAGTGCCAAAACTAAAACGTGCGAGATGAGTTTATATTTCCAGACGTCAGCAATTTACAATCTGTGCCGCAGACAACTTATCTACGATCCCCAAGCACCGATCTTTCAAAAATTTGGGACAGTGTGGGTCTACTAATTTTCAACGCCCAATTCGGTAACCCTGCAATGCCGAAACGTCAGCGGACAAACTTCCTACAACGAACTTCTTTTCGGAGCCGGACTTCTACATAACACCGCTAGTTGTTACACTTCATCTGATGAGATTCAAGTGTTTCCAGAACTCCGTGGCGAAACACAAGTAAAACTGCAACCATCGAGACTCTACTTGCCGGCATGGATGCCAGTAGTCACCAATGCGGAAATCCAGAAACTAGAGGAAATAATGCCGACAGATCTTCGAAAACTGGATGACATCCACTCGAGAACCTCAGGATATCAACGAACCTTCGATGTTGATTCTCTCCTACATCTTCATCAAACATCTTCACGCCGAGACAAACTACATTGGCATCTAATTATAACTGCATCCATTTGTGTCTTCACCATTTTAGGAATAATCATTTGCTACTACCGTTCTTCCCTACGCAACAAATGCTACACGATCTTCAAAAGAAACACTTCAAGATCCTAATACATACAACCCCGATCCCCAGCAAGAACTGCAAAATACAACACGATATACAACACACCAACCCGTAGCATCGGAACGCAACGTAATCTTTACATCCTACTCAATACAACGTACAAACTAACGCAGCACACAGACCTACATTCTATATGCAGAAAGAGCATTATCACGAATGCTGCGCTTGCAATTCTCACATTTCATAAGACATGCAAACCTAAACACTTCCTGGAAGTCGACTCGACAGACAGCAGACAGAAGAAAAGAAACCTTAGAACCTGAACTTTCTCGCTACGCTATGTATTTTATTAAACTTGGATACTATGACACTTCCTTTGTTCATTTGTTCATGTTTATATTCTGTCTTCTTATGTATGACAAATCCAATGTTCATTTCAAATGTTAATTGTACATTGTGTTATTAAGGGTATTTCAACAGTCCATTGTCTGTTGTAGCTTTCATTACGATTATACATTTTGCATTTTACGTTTCAGAAGATTTAGTCTGAAACCAGTTTCACACCAAATCTTCTCTTAAGGTGGGAAGGATGTAACGAAATCTACATCATTATATTAAGATTCAAATTTGGATTTATATTTCGAAACTACAAGTTCCGTCGCTTGTGAAACCAGGAAACGGTCAGTCACTTGCTTACCGCTGTCACAGCATACCATAGCAAGCCGTACAATTCCTCATAGCTGGAATAATTTCAACTCCTGCGAGTGACATGACCTGAGGAATTCTCTATAAATGCTACTGATTTCGGTTATTGAACTCACTCACTAAATACTCATCAAGACGATTACACTACGAGAGTACCGGCTGCCGCATATCATCAGTATTACAAAATCAGAACTACACATACGAAGAGAATGATTAACTTGTGCACAAATATTATAAAGATTTACTGAGCGATGATAAACTTCGTTCTCCTGATTTTCAAAGGTAAGACGTACTAACTGTGTTGAACTATCTGTGTTTAATTAACTGTGATTAATTCAGTAATTTCTGATTCGAAAATTGTTTCGTGATGAGTAAATTCCGGAACTAAATTAGAAATTCATTTAACTAAATTCCAAATTTAATCGCAACATAAAGAGGCAAAATAACTATTCAAATAACCATTCAGATTAACACATTGCCGACGGGTGACGCAGATTTGCGTTTTTACGTTACAACTTCGCAGGAAGGGTGACGAAGATTTGCGTTTTTAACAGGGGGAAACTCGGTACATCTGCAAGTTCTCTTTAGTGCCACTCCACAAGGGAGAATGTTTCCAGAGGTATCACGTCCTCAAGCACTACTAGGGCCTTTGGTGAGTATTTGCTGAAAATTTCAGTTCACAAAAATAGTTAGCGAATTTTTATAAATTTTTAAACAAACAGTATAAAAGTTGATTAACCCTTAGGCTACTAATGTCATATATATATATATCACATGAGAAAATGGTGAGCTAATAATGCCAGCAAATAGCAGATGGGATTTAATTCAGCGTTTAAAGGGTTAAAATTGTTTAAAAACCCGGGAACGGGCGTTTAAACAATTTAAATGACCTCGTCCTCAGTGTGTTAACAGTTTCAGTATAACTATTTTACAGTGAACTATTTCCTATGAATTTCTAATTGTTGTGCAATATTAACTTGTTAACTTCTTTATTATTTGACATATTCTCTTTTTATAGATTAGAATATATATTAACTTTTATATTTAAGACGAAACGATGTGATTGCTAGCTTATCCTTGTGTTTCCAAATCATTAATTTAATAGACAATCCTCTATTTGTTGGCAGCTTTCTACCGTCAATACTAACTACGTAACTACGAACCCTCGTCATCCTGCTACCATCTTCCCCTCATTAGTGCTTAACCGAACAGAACTGATAGAAATTCCGTATCTTTCGCCAGAGCACTACAATTCCTTAATACTTAACGCTAGACGATACTAAAGAACACCCTAATGTCCTCGTCTGTTGGACATGATTAAGCCAGCACAACTAATGGAATACAATTCCTTATACCAGGAAGCTCTCGACCAAATAATCTGTGCTCTCGGCGGTAAAATGGATATACTTAGAAAATCACTTCATCACGTTTTCAAGTGATAGCATTTACTTCCATATGTGTGTCGGAAAACTGTAAGTACTGGTGACGGAGTGAAAAGGCAAGGATGCCACGTAATGCTCCAGTAAAATATTGATAACAACAAGACATGAAGCACATTACTTCTCATGTCTTCATTCCTAAATGCTTCACTACTAAGAAACGAGCGGCTGCAGTTAGAAATCATTAGTGACAGTTTAATACAGTAGACTGTCAGAACTACAAACCTAACGTCTGTATTGCCTTGTTTAAAGACTTTCTTAAATTTCAAATGATAAAATGCAATTTAACTCTGCTAGCATGCTGAAGTCCAACAGAGAATGTCGTATGATCGAATACGAAAAGATCCGGTTTATTTTATTGTTTTCAATTGCAAATTATTACATTATATTATCAGGAGTAGCGCTACTACTGCTACCACAACTACTATTACTACTACTACTACTACTACCACCATTAATACTACCTCCACTAATACTACTACTACCAGCACCGCCACCACTACCACCAACACTACTACTACTACTACAACCACTACCACCATTACAACTACTACCACCACTATTGCTACTATTACTACTAGCACCACAACCACTACCACCAACACTACTACAACTAAAACTACTACTATTACTAGCACCACCACTACTACTACCACTACCGCCATTACTACTACTACCACTACTACTACTAGCACGACCACTACCACCACCACAACAACTACTACCACTACTACTACTACTACTACTACTACTAGCACCACCATATTTCAACCAACTTCAATATTACTTCCACCATTACTGCTACTACTACTACTACTACTACTACTAGCACTACCACTACTACTACTACCACCACCACATCTACTACTACTAGCACAATCTCTACTACTACTACTCATAATAATAATAATAATAATACAATACCACCACCACTTTTACTACCATCACCACTACTACTTCCACTACTACTACTACCTCTAATACTACTACTACTATCACCACCACCACCGCTACTACCACTACTACTAATAGTACTACTACTACTACTGCTGTAGTGCCGTACACCACTGGCACTAATTTGTAGTGCCTGACTAGCTTCAACTGAGATGCAAGCAATATTTATATTACTTTACAAACGCGGTAGTTGAACTGCACATTTGCAAAGGGTAGCGTGCCACAAGCCAAGAATTCTTGGTGAATAGAACGAACGTCGTGGAAAGGGGTTTTTTGCTCAATCGAATAGCCGTTAGTCAGTGATAACTAGTAATAAATATTATATATAAGGTTATATACACACACGTGTACAAGTAGTATGAATGATTCACAATAACGGTTGCTGTTTAAAATAGATGACTTGCCTTTATAATTACTTTAATGTGTTTCGGAATTTTGCCGTTTGAACGAAACGAAAAATATAGTCAGGAAGACTCACCTTTCAACAGCAGAAGCGACGTGAAGTATAGAAGCATTCTTTAGTAGACCTTCAGTAATTATGTAACATACACTCAAATAAAACATCCAACTATATGCAACAACCAATCGTAAAATTTTATTGCTTTGTCGTACAGACACTGCTCAACATGTTTCAGACATTATTATGCCCATCATCAGGAACCTGTCAAACTGCCGTTTCAGCCTCTGGTTTCCGTATGGATGTGGAGGTAGACGTGTTGTCAGCCGTGGTCGGTTCGTTAGTCTAACAAATCGACCACGGATGAGAACACGTCCACCTCCACATTCATATGGAAACCAGATGCTGCAACGGCAGTTTGACAGGCTCCTGATAATGGGCATAATAATGCCCGAAACATGTAGAGCAGTGTCTACGATAAAAAATAAAATTTTACATTTGATTGTTGTATCTATTTGGGTCTTTTATTTGAGTGATTGAAGATGCACGGAACCACAAACCCTAAATTTATGTAACATATAGTCTTCTTCAGATAGCACTAACGTCGGTGTAGTAAATCAGAATTTCGTTGTTGATAATTTCGTCGTGAATTTCGATGTGAATGTATATATAATTGCGGTTTAGAGTTTTATAGCACAAAATGTAGTCAGCGCTTCCTGGTGTTACAGAGACTTTCTTGAACTAGTTTCGTTAATTTCATGTTACCAAGGCTTAATTGCGTAATTAGGTCTGCGATGACTAAAAAGCATAAGCAAGTAGCTTGTTGACTTCCTACATGTTACAATGGCTTCATAACGAAACTAAGGCAGAGTGTTTGCAACATCGTTATGAAAGACAATTTCGAAATTTGAGTCTAGCTTGGTAACAATGCTTACAATTTGGGGCATTAGACCCGCCCTTCGTAAATATGAATTTTCGGGGTAAATATGTTAGTTAACCGGAAATTACGTAGCTCGTAAATCTATGGTTAACATAAGTATATTCAACATAAATCAGCATATATGAATGTGTTGACAATATACATACAATACATTAATGACCATGGGTTAGTATGAGGAAAACCTTGGGATTGTTGTTCTTTTTGAACAGTACACTGTAATTACATGTATGAATCTGAATTATCAGTCTCTTGTTTAGGTGGTGTGCTGTCGTAGTCGTGCAAACCGGATTGAAGTGACCTTGATGAGCTCGCTATTGGCTGTGCGAGAATTCGTGGTTTCACGGTTCGATGTATCAGCATGTTGACTCTTGGATGCGTATGAGTTCTTAGCGTGTGCAAAGAAGATCGTACGTATAGGCTATGTTGTCACAAGGTTGATCAAAATTCGTGTGGGTCACTGGGTCCTCTGATGGAGGAACGGAAGAAGGGGTTTTTTGCGTAATGTTTTTCATTAGACTGTTTGCACGTAAAAACAGGAAGCGAGGTATTGGAATTTTGATCGCTGGAGAAAATAGATCAAAGGTGTCGTAAGGGCACAGGAGGTTGTGGCGACTATTATGTGCCAACGTGGTGAGTTTGTTTGTGGACGTGCGGCGTTCTGTATGTGAAACAAAGTATCCACATCACGAAATTTTCGTGATGACTTAAGGTGGTTTTTTAGTTGGTCCAGTTCATTGACGTCTGTTGAGAGTGCCATTTTTACGTCTGGTATTTCGTGGACTGTTAATTGGCAGTTCGTAGGGCGCATACACTGATGGTGTGAGGAGGTGGGCCCGTGCTGTTCCGTATAGCTTGGGCAGACTTCGAACCTCGAGGGCATTGATAGAGCACATGATGGCGTTCTGAATCAGGCCTGCGCCGAAAAGTATCTGGGTATGCGTTTCCCATGTGTTGTCTCGTGGGCACCTGACGACGAGTTGTCGCCGACTCGGGAAATGAAAAATCCAACCATCTCTATGACGCAACAAGGTAGGTGTTTTGTAGTGGAGTATCAGGTTCCTTCTGCAGCGTCCGTCTTTAGCTGCGGTCTGAAAGTACAACTTGGATTCGCACGTTACAGACCAAACGCCGAAAAGAGCCTTATGTGCCGGGCAGACGGTAATGCTTCCTGTACTACATATCTGTACGTCGGGCGTTGTTAATAAAATATAGTCCCTCTGACTATGTGCCAACCCGAAATAATCAGTCAAGCGTATATATCGCAAATGTATCATTAAATATACGCGTAGGCAAGGCAATTATTTTACATAGTGTAAAATACTGTCGTGTAGTCTTCAAGGGAATTTCCAAAATTCATTTAATATCGTGCATGGTACCTACTACATTTACTTTAATTGACTCGTAATACACACGAATATTATCAATTTTGTTGCCAGCAATAAGTTCATAACTGTCAGGCGAATATAAGGAAATATTTTTCAAAATATTGTGTAAAACATTTGGGCCTATAATTGTTATGGGCAATTTCCCAGAAATTGTGTGTTGTATAGCCACTATTAATTCGTCAACTTGAAGAGTTAGCTGTAGTAAGGCGTACTCCAATTGCCTAACATACATAGAGAGCTGCGATTGAAGAAAGTCATACTGAGCCACAAGATATATCTAGTCATCTGTACATATCGGTCATGCGATTGAACTAATCCTTGATAACAATGGAGGACAGATTTGTAATCCCAGTATTTTGAGCTACTCCTTTGACATGTCAGTTGGTTCCGTAGTGAGTGAACGATTTCGACTTCTTTAGATTTTAATTCACCAAGGGTACTGTGTAATTTGTGACGATCGGCCACGGTCGCGGTTCCGAATAGAGATTTTAGAACGGTTCGTCCTAGGTTCAGAATTTCGCGGCGCCTATCCGGCCTGAGGAGTAGTTGCTGGAAATCTGAGCGTCTAGACTCTAATGTGTTCAGTGAAATTTCAACGTGTTTTAGTTCTGCGACCGGCGTGAATTCTTTCCGCTGGCTGTTTATGACCACTAGATCATTTCTCATTGTCGCAATCGCGTCCTCATAGATCTTCGTGCTTGCGTCCATTGCGACGATCCAATTGTCGATTGTAATCACAATGCATCTCTCTTGCAGGAACAGTACGCTACTGTTTACTGGTTAGACTTGCAATTTAGTGGTTTCTACATTT
>Ga0268261_10000854_pt1 | contig 20158 bp, 15 predicted proteins | sample TergutNc150P1_FD_190353 | JGI IMG/M metagenome (GOLD analysis project Ga0268261, IMG submission 190353) | Nasutitermes corniger P1 segment gut microbial community from laboratory colony in Florida, USA - Nc150 P1 (SPAdes) (version 2) | ecosystem: Host-associated > Arthropoda: Insects >...
CTTAACATACCATATGCAAAAACGGTTTTATATGCGGATGACACAAACGTAATGATAACGGGAAGTAACTTAAATACCTTACAGGAAAATGTGAATAACTCAATAACCGCAGCCCAAACCTGGTTCTCTACAAATAATCTCACTGTTAACACAGACAAAACTTTTACAATGCGATTCAATAAATATCAGAAATTGAATCCCGTAGTGCCCAATGTATCTTTCAACCATAAGAAACTACCAAACTGTGTGAGTACAAAGTTTTTGGGTATACATATAAGCAAAAATCTCAAATGGAATCACCAGCTTGACTCAGTACAGGCAAAACTTAATACTGGTTACTATATAATAAAACAACTTCAAAAAATTACAAATCCACAGATATTAAGAACTATATTTTGCTTGCATTCATGTGCACCTAAAATATGGAATAATGCTGTGGGGTAGTGACCCTAAAAGTAAAAAGGTGTTCGCTTTGCAAAAGAAAATTATTAGAACCATGTCTAAAACTAACCAACATACCTCCTGTAGGTACCTTTTCAGAACACTAGGCATACTCCCGCTCCCATGCGTGTACATTAGTGAAATGGTATGCTGGATTAAATATTACCGGGGTAAACTGGAATTTAACTCAGACGTGCATGATCATAATACACGCCATAAAACAGATCTACATCCCTTAACATGTAGAACAAACCTAAAAAAACACAGTGGTTTGAATATGGGTATAACACTATTCAACAAATTGCCAGAACAGTTAAAGAAATTGGAAACTAAACATAGATTTAAAAACAATGGTAAGAAGTATTTACTGCAAAATGTATTTTATTCAGTGAATGAATACTTATCAACATAAGATATGTATTTAAACTAATGTTAAATTTTAATCACAAAATTGTATAGAAAGTGTTATGGTTATTGTTAATATAATGTGAAACAGTAGTTATAATAGTAATATAGACTATTGTAAGTTGATGTGTCAAATGTCACGACCAGTGACTTAATAGACTGAATAAAGACATACATACATACTTATAATTCGTTAATATCCAGCAGCACTCACTTTCAACAACTTAAGGTATATTTTAATGATCATTCCAATTTTTAATAATAGGAAGTAGTCAGATGTCACATAGGTTTACACACACATGTGTTATATTTAATAACTGCATTGAGCAGAATCCTTTGTAAGAAGCTAGTAGTTTGAACCTAGTCAGTAAGTTCCCTATGGTTCATGGAGGTCGAGGGTCTATGACCATGTTCAAAGGCACGCAATACTCATCCCATGTCCTGAGCTACATCAGTCCAGTTCATGCCCTCCTTTCCAAGGTTTTTTAAGATCCATTTTTGTGTTATCTTTCCATATATGGTTAGGACTTCATTGTGATTTCTTTTGGTATCCCCATCGAAACCTGTGTGCATGTGTAACTGAAGAATCAAGCACATGGACTGTGCTTAATGTCTGCATTAAGTATTACACAGTATGCTGTGGTTTTAGATTAGAAATTTTGTGATCTGATACACTGTAGCTTATCCTGTGTTGTTTTTTAATTGGAGTGTGTATATTGAGGTAACCAATTGCACAACACTTTAATAAACTTACAAGGGAAGAAAACAATTACTTCATTCAAGCACCAAATGAAATTATCAGTAATAACATTGCTAACCTCTTGGTTGCAGAATTAAGTACAGTGTATGCTCTGAAAAAGCCAGGCATTAAGATGCCAGCCATTACTTTGCATTCTGTTGGCAACATGTTTATGACTTCAGGCATTTTAGCCACACACTGTGCATCAACTCTAGTCAGCTTCTGGATTAAAATGATTAAACATTGGTTATGAAAAAACAGTGTACTGAGGTGTGAAGTTTTTAAGCATGAACCTTGCTTATTCCTTAATTGTCTAGCTTTTTATCTTCTCAGTTTTTTTGGCATTTATCAAGAAACTGATCATATGGTTTTGATTTTCATCTTATTGACCTAGTGGATCACTAAAAGGAAGTTTGTTAAGTAGCAGAAAACAAATGTGTAGACTCTGGACTGTCTTTTGGAAAGGTGCCATTAATCTTACATGTGAAGGGAGGCAAGGTAACATTTTTAAACTAAGTTTTATATAAAAATGCTCCATAATGCTGCATAGCAGCTTTAACGAAAAACCTGGTCCTGGGCTTGTGAGTAATAAGAAGACTGTTTTATATACATAACAGTTGTTCAACTAACAGATTAAACTGCTGTATTCATCACTGTCCCTGCAGTGTGTGATAGGCTAAGCTAGCCATCAGTCAGTCCCTGATTGGTGTTTCAGTACTTGGCTATATGTAGGATAAGGAAAGCTTTGGTTTATTGACCTCTACTCTTACGCCCATCATGTGTTTGACACCAGAGTGCCACTGTGCTCAGTACCTCCTGAATGTTTTACACTGGATGAAGTTTGGGAATGCATAAGCTTATTTTCAAGTATTATATTCTCTTTGCCAGACTTGATAAATCTGTGGCACTTTTACAGATATTTAAAAGCATACCTTTTACAGTTGCCTATGTAGGAACCTCATTACAGTTTCCAGGAACTATGGCAAATTTACATAGGATTTATGAAGTCTTTGTTAAGGATACTCACAGTTGAAGTTTCAATAGCCCTAATTAGTAATTTGCTATAAACATTACATTATACAGGATGTCTTTATTAGAAATATTATTAAACAGGGGGGAATACCTGTTGTCTTAAGTCTGATGATCCATATACATGACAGACTTCTTAGGCTGATTTATTTTTCATGAGATTTACCAGTGGAATTCCACACTGGGCAGCATGCACTAAAACTTTGCATGAAGATGTAACTACATAAATCATATCTAGCTAAATCTACAGCAAGCCAAAAACTACTGTAACAGAATTTTTAGATTAGACTGCTGCGATAGGTATCATACCTGTTGTGTTAGTATACCCATCACATCATTCCTTCATGAGCCAGTTTCCAAAATGTGAAAAAATCACTTGATATTGACAGAGCTGATTCAGAACACTAACTGCATTCAGTTGAAAAGATTCAAATCCAATAGAATGTTTGTAAATTAATGGAACAATGTTTCATGTTCTTAACATATGCTTATTGTTTCTGGTATTTTAAAACTGGACATAATGCGGACAAATTCCTTACATGAGAAATGTGCACTCCAACTCTTACCATTCAAGTATATCACAAGTATATATGTAGCCTCTTTAAGCATGCCAGTGCCACATATACCTACAAACTGACAGTGTTAACAGTCAGTCAGGCAAGTTACTGCTGTGGAAGATACTTTTTGACAAATTCAGCCAAAGAAGCAAGATCAGTTAGTGCAGCTCTCCCCATCTCTTTTATAGATTCTTCAAGTGCCCTGATTTCAGCATCCATCACGTCTTGTTTCTTCTGCTGGACACTGCACTCCACTGTTTCTGTTCCACACCGCATGAAACACTTGCGTTCCTGGTGTACCATGTAGACCGTGTGCTGTAACAAGATAAATGTGTTTTCATTTAAAATTTTCTGAAGCATATTTCCTTATAAAAGATGCAAACATCTTGCATGTTCAGGCTGCCTTATCCCATGAGGCACAGGGCTCATTACCCGGTGAGTATGAGTTTGGGTGGGCATCAGTGCTAGTTTGGATGTTTTGGAGAAGGGAAAAATTTCTTGGATCTGTCAGGAATCAGACTGCTGTGCTTTGGTTATCCAGCCCATGATGGAGTCACCAAACTGTCAGAGCTATCACAACTCCTGTATCTCAACTGAATCCCTTCAAAATGTGTCACTGATCCAAACTTTGTGGTTCTCTGCTCATAGAATGGTTTCGATTTACACAGTAACATAGTTTTCACTGCTATCTGACAGTGTAGCTGTACGTCCAAGCTTATTTCAACTGTGGTGGCTTCATTGAAGCTGAGTTTCATCATACGCTTCTAAATTGTCAGCCATGAAACAGTCTGGATTGCCCAAATGGTTTCAGCACATACTGAATTAAACTGAAAGTCTTTTATGTTACATACTATGCAGGGATTGACTGTGGAACTGAAACCCATTCACAGCACTGACGTGGCAGTTTTGATGGCGTGGCTGCACATGACTCATTAAACACACCAGTGGACACTTTTGTAGAGCAGTACAGTTGATTGAGTGATTTGCTAGTAGAAACAACATTACGGGGCAGCTTAGAGATGCCATACCACCTGGTAATCAGTGCAAACAGGATTAGAGGTCAGTGATTCAGTTTCTCAAAAGCAGCTGTGTGTCATCTACCGTATATTCTTGAATCTAATCTGCACCCTTTTTGCAGCTTTAGAGGGCTAAAAAATCAGATGCGGATTAGATTCGTGGTCGAGAGCTGGATTTTGGAAAAATGATAGAGCTGCTGTACATGCCATAAGAACAATACAATACAATAATTTATCTTGAAAAAATGTGAAGACTGCATCATAAATTTCAGGAAATCGCCCTTTCTTGGTTCCAGTGAATTTCCTTCGTGATGCCTCACACCCGCTGATCGCTGTCTTGTGTTTCCGCCACAGTCAAATATTGCTTTCAACTCCAAAAATTGCAGCGGCTTTGCGGTTTCCCTTCTCCTCTGCGCACCAAATAACTTCACGTTTGACCTTTGCCGTATATGATAGTCTTTTAGATTTCTGGCGTCCGTCTTCCATAACTAGGGTACACGACAAATTGGAATAAGCACCTTCCACGTTTCAACAACTAAGGCGCGAGCTGGCTTCAGACGAGATCGTGCATGCTTGTTGAGAAAGGCCCGCTTCACGTTACCGGTATGACTCATCAGCCCCAGGCGTAGCGTCGGATTTTAACGCATTGGTAACATCCGATATTATTCAATCAGTCGTCCTGTGGGCAAGGGGCAGTTGAAGGAAAGGTGCGGATTAGAACTGCGAACTAACTTTTTTCCATTTAAGAAATCACCAAAAACTGAGTGCTGATTAGATTCAAGAATATACGATATGTTGCTGCATGTGTATTGCAAGCAATAGTGTTGGATTGGCTCTGCATGTTTACATGGGCAGACAGTGAATGATCAGTGTGCCAAGACTGGGATTGTCCCACATTTTTCCTAATTTGGAGAACATTGCATGAGTCAGTATGCCGTATGCGAGGACAGGCATTGGACTGTTTTTTCCGTGCTTATAGAATTCAGTACAAATGCATCAGCACTGTGCATGCAGTTTTACAGTATTTGGAATATATCAAGGTATGTTACCAGTGGGTCCCATGCTTACTGACATCACATATAGCACCATCACGTCAGTATCAGCAGTCATGCAACGGAAACACTACACTAATCTCCAACTGAAGAAATTCAGGTCACAGATGTCTGCTGGTAAAGTGATATTATGTTCTCTGAAATCAAGACACCCTGCTTTTGAACTTCAAATTATGTGATGATATTATCACAGCAAGCCGTTATGGCCAAACTCTTTAAGAAGATGCACACCCATGGTCAGGAATAAATATCAAAGTACATGCACTGACAGCATCATCCTGTTGCAAATATGCTCATCCCCATGTTGCAGACAAAATTCAGGACCAACTGAATTCCATGTGATAGGAGATGCTCAAACACTTTGCATAGAGGCCAGACTTATGACCATGTGATATGCAAGTCTTTGGACCACTGCAGAGAAGATTTAAAAGGCTGTACATTCACATTAGATGTTGACATGCAGGAGGGTATGGCACAATGGTTTAGGTAGCAGCCAAGTAATTCTTTGCAGATGGGATATCTCTGCATCAATGGGACTCTTGTGTAAACTCCTGCTCTGATTTTTCTGTCACAGTACCTTCATCTGTGAGCATCCTCGTGTGAGTTTGTTGTGCATGCCTCTTTTAACACTGCATCAGTGAGAATCAACACTTCTGGCCAGACTTTGCCTTTCGTTATTAACCTTTAAATGACCTATGTTCACAATTGCAAACACATAAGAAGCATCCTTATAAATTCATTTTATATGTTTAGGTAACAGGAAAATTTGCTGCATTTTTCAGAAGTGGTCCACAATCTCTTGTTCATTTTCTATAAAATGCTGTTTATTTAATAATTTTATATTTTTCTGTTCAAACAATACTCATGTTTTTCATAAACCATGCACTAAAATGTAAATACCAACCTGGTCATTTATATGTTAAGCTCCAGTAACATAACCTGTTGCATAAGCAGGGACTGACTATGTATCCCACTATGTAACAAAACCTATGTCATGTGTATCCAGAGTTTATAGGCTTTCAGGATGTTACACTGTGTATTTCAGTACATAGGCGCAGTTTGTGGGGACCTGCTATCTTCTCCTGTGAAGATGGAGGTAGCAGGTTCTTCCAAAATACTGGGCCTCTGTACCACATTCTATGGCATCACATCCTGTGAGCCATAATCTGCATGCATATTGATGTGAGAATTTGAGATCTTAAAAACATGTATCTGTCTTGTGTTGATGACTCACCACCAAGGGATGGACTCTTATTTCAACAATATAAAGGCTGTGCTGTTTGAGGTCTACTGCCTTCTCATCCTGACGCAGAACAGGAGTGAATACAACATCATAGGACTTAGCTTGCACTTCTGGTATTAAACATCGATGCATGATTCTGTCTATCCCTGAAAATACAAGAAGATTAATGAATTCCCAATATTAATGGCAAGGAGACTAAATGTATCCAAAGTGCATGGAAACTAGTACTTTATCATAATTTAAAAAATTTAGCCAACATGTATATTTTCCTCTAATGGCATGTGAACTCAGTGGTGGATTATCATGCAACATGGTATAAACAGCATGTCACTGGAGGCCACCCCAACTCTGCACTTCTTATTTTCCTAATTTTCTCCCAATATAGTGGCCCTACCTTACAGATAAGTGCCATTAGCGCCATGTATTGATAGGTCCTTAGGTTTTGTGTTGTAACAACATCTTCAAAAAATATTCATTTACATTGTTGTAGAATGCAAAACCATCAACATGGCAGCTGTGCTGAGGGTACATATTTTTCTTACAACTTCATTGTAATAACTGACATAAGTTGGAGTTGGGCATGTCAGTTTTGTGTGGCAATTGATTATAAACTCCTTCCCAAGTGTTGTTTCGCAGCACTTTTTACGTGCTAATAATTGTTACTTTTCAACAAATTGTACTTTTTTTTTTTTTCTCCCTGGATGAAACATGGGTTTCTGTATGATCTGTGTGATGTGCTGAATCAAAATCTGGCACTGGGAAAGATCACAGGAGGTTTCCAGGAAACAGGTTAAGATATTTTCTTGGTTTGCAATAAATTTTTCATTTTGAAGTTCTTGTATTCAGGAGAAAAACTGGATACTTAAAGAAACTGAGGTTAATTTAGGATTAATATCTATTTATTACAATCACATATTATTAGTTACTATTAGTTACTTTCCCCTTTTACTCTTCTAAATCAGAATGAATAAAAATTTCCTACCAAAAAACACAAAGTAGCTGAATTGTTTTACACTTGCTTTCCTCTTGTATATAGCTGGAGTTTCTCTCTAGTTGTCAACAGTAGTTGGCAAGCATTATTGGCCTCCAACTCTCTTGATATCATTTTTCCATGGTGGAGATATCTTGGTGCAATCTCTCAGTATGCGCATCACAGATGTCACTACGGTTGCTTTGGGGAAGGGGGACCAGATGACTGAGAAGGAAGTGCAGTTTGAGTGTCATGTTGCATCCCATATTTCTGAAGGTTTTGTGCATATTTTCAACAAGTGTCTTATAGTTGGGTGCTTTATGTTTGCCAACAAAGATGTCAACAACTACATTAAATGCTTCCCAAGCAGCATTATCACTCCCACTGAACTGTGCATCAAAATTCATGTCCTTCATAAGATCCTGAATTTGAGGACCAGTAAAGGTTTCTTCTTTGATTTTTTAATCACTAATCTGGAATTTTCTGCTGGAGATATTGCAACAACTTTCCATCATGGTCCACAGCTTTGACAAAATTATTCATACCAAGCCTGATACATAACAGAGGTAAAAATATTTTCCTTGATGTACTAGTGGTTCTTTTCTGATGTTCTTTTGTCCCGGCTGAAATTGCTCACATTTGAGCCATTCTTTTATAGAAAAGTGACAGTCTTTTGCACAACTATTGCATTCACATAAAAAGCAATAGAACTTTGTTAAACCAAGCTGCATGCCAACAAGGAGAGCTATAATTTTCAAATAACTAAGGAGAAGATGCATGGGCTCATATGTTTCCTTCATCTGAGTAGCATGAAAAATGAGGACTATTAGAAATTCATTTCCTGTGTGAAGGAGAACACCTTTCAGGTTTACCTTAGATGTATCAATGAAAAACTCAACTGCCTTTCTTCACACTTATGACCGTGTCCCAATTATTTCACTAAGCCATCAACATCATTACAGTATATTTCCAGTTGTACCCTGCTTATGGTTGCCAACAAAACAAAATGCAGCTTCTTATCTATGATGGTTACAGAAATAATCAATATGAAGCACATCAATACATACGTAAAAATATATATATATATATATATATATATATATATATATATATATATATATATATAAATTAGAAAATTGGGCATCTTTAAAAAGCTATGGGTGATAGAAATAAACTATAGGCATATCTGGTAATCTAGAATAATACTCTTATCACTTTTGGTTATGTTCATCCAGGAAGTAAAACCTTTGTTGGACAGTATAATGGCAAACAGCTATGGCATGATTCTTTTACATTATGTTGGTGACTTTAATTCAGTTAGAATCTACATGAAGTCATGTATCAAAATGGCATACTAAATTATTATTTATAGTTTATGCCAAGTTTGCCATACTAACTGAAGCATATTAAGAGAAGTAGGTGTCAGAGTCGTTCCCACAACTTCTTGTATTGAATACTGGAACATGAAATGAGTGATATCTTTGTGCATTGTCTTTTTTCAGGCTTGGTAATACAGAATTAATGTTGGCATAGATTCAAAAAACACAATAAAGAAATATTAGGATTCCTGTGTTGCAGTGAACTGATAATGTTCTTTCCCTGTCATGCTTCATATGATAACCAGAATCTATCTCTTCAGAGAACTAGAAAACTATTCTCACATCATTACCATTCCTGAATACATCTTTGTCCTTGCGTTCAAGTCTCACTCCTTCAATCATCGAATCAGGAGACAAGCCAAAAAACATGGTGCCTTCTACGTTATTATTCAACAAGCCACACAGTTTCTGCAACACCAAATATACATTACATAACTTTACACTACAGGAAGTATAATGGATCAGTACATCAGCTATTTATATATTTGGTTAGGAGAGATGCATTAACTTTGTCAGTGAATTTGGAATACCAAACAAACTCAATTAAAATTAAAGGTTAATCAAAATGTGTATATGTGATCAAGATGATGTATGTAAACATGATGTCTAGAATATGCGTAATGTAGCAGTATGTTGTTGGATTTCAAATTGACATTAAGATTAAGTATGCAGATCTTTATTCCCACTGACATAATTGTGCTTTGAAGTATATTATAAGGAATGCCCAAGAGAACTGGGAGTATCTGGTTGTGGCAGTGAGGGAAGATGATAAATTGCATCCTGAAAGAAAAATGTCAGGAAAATAAGCATCAAGTTGGAAAGCATACATATAATTTAATTTGGGTAATGGGATTGGTGGAGAACACTGGGAAAGTAAACATTTGTAAGACTAATGAGATGATAACATTAAGATGGATATGAGGGAAACAGTATATGAATGTGGGTGGCAAATGTAATTGGCTGAGTATTACATCATATGGATTTTTGAACTGTTGAGGTTTGGTGCCAGTGTTAGCTGGAAAATGGTTAATGACATCTTTTAATTAAACTTAACCAGCTGGTAGGAAAAAATGTCACCAACAAACACTTGTCTGCATCTAACACAAATATCCTCATGGCTGTGTCCACAACCTGTGCAAGCAGAACCTCCTTCATTTTCCATAGCTTCTTCTCTAGGACCAGTTCATGAGTCTTGTCAGGTTTCACATCTGCTTGGGTTCCATATATCAAGTAATCAGTGGCTGAATCCAGATTCACTTTCTCCATACGCTGCATCACTGCAAACAGAACAGGAGCATGCCGTGCCATAAGTAGGACGACCATGACAAATGAACCATGTTACAACCACATCATGAAATTAAACTTAATGTTTAGTTTCTCAAAAGCATACTTCTAAAAAAATCACATAATCCAGTTGGTACTTAATGTGATCAACGCAAATTGTATATAAAACATGTGACTGTTTACCCTAAAAGTGCTGTAATTGTGAACAAAGTACCCACAGCAGTAATTTAATTATAAAATTAAAGTGTAAATTTTCAATGTTGTTTTTTGTATGATTTTTTCCTCCTCAGCCACAGTGCCACCTTGCCTGCATTGCTGTTTCTCTCATATGGTCACCCTAATGTTAATACTAACGCATGCTATGCAGTATATTAACCAACAAATGCACTCAAAAAAATACAGTAAAATACAAATCATAAAATATAGTCCATTGTAAGTATCAAGTCCTACTTGTTTTGATTCTTCAGTGCCATCTTCAGGGAGCACTCAGGTGTTTAGGAGTTGGTACTTACCATAAACTATATTTTATGATTTGTATTTTATTTAATTTTATTTTATGGAGTGCATTTTTTAGTTAATATATTGGATATAAGAAAATGCACAGTATGAGTAACATAAAACTAACATACAGTATAATTTTCTAAATCTTGGTGGACAAAATGCTGAGCCTGTGAATAACTGTTTCCATTTTATGTTAACTGTTGTGTGATATGTATTTAGTATGTTACTTGTGCACACTTTGTACAGTAGAATTCCTTTAATCTGGCACACATGGGATCGGACAGGCACCGGATTATCAAATGTTCTGGATTATCTTACAGTACCTAATGACTCAAGTTCTTACAGGTAATTTTGTGTAACTGCTTTTATCTTTGTTCTGCAAAACTAATCAGAGGACTATTCCATTTGGATCTCCTTCAGCTGCTGATTCAGGTGCATCAGTTACCTATTCTGTGTTTTCTTGTGTCGCCATAGCTGAAGAAGCTGGTGGAGTAGGAGACAAGGCATCAGCAAATACCACACTGGTCAGTGTAGAGACACTCATGGAGGCCTTTCCTAGCAACTACTGGACTTGGGATTATTTTTCTCAATTACCAGGTATTAGGACTTCGGAAGTATCGGCTTCTGGATTAAAGGATTTCGACTGTATACAGGGTGTCCCAGGAGTTTAAGGTCACTACTTCAGGATTTAATTCCAGAGCTGATTCTGAGTCAAAAACTGCATATACACATGGGTACGATTCACAACAGTTCAGGAGTTATGAGATTTTAAAGTACAGTAAATAAATTAGAAAGGAAAGAGGAGCATTGTGCATTTACTGAGATGTCCTTAAATGTACAGTCACAGATTCGCTGTTCAACACACAAGTTGTTCAAAGTGTCCTCCATCTGCTTGGATACATTTTCTGTCTTGTGTGACCACAGAACTTGTAACCTTATGAAGCACTGCAGCATTGTTGATGCTTCTTGCAGTGCTTAGAATTCACTGGAGTAGTTCTTTCGTGTTCACTTTGTGTGGGCCTCAGTTTAAAAATGTTACAAATCATACTTTCTGGGGGTTAGAATTAATCCAATGGCACAATTCCAACTGGCTATGTTTAGCGCATGGGTGAACAATGGATGTCATGTCTGTCTACAGTCCCTGTGACTGGATATAATAACTGAGAACTGCTGATCATTTTTTTAAACTATGAGATAAAATCCCTTGTATTCTTTCTTTTGGGTGATTACTCAGAATCTGAATCTTATGTTCCATCTCACATAGGCCATGTGAACCAGCAGAATAACTGGGACAAGTATGCTAGATTGTTTATACAGGTAAAGGTTTGGCTCAAAAGAAGCCTGGGCCAATTGGAAGGAGGAGGCATGGGGAGGGAGCATGTCCAAGTACAGGGACAAGCTGTGGAGGACAAGGCCCCAAGTGAAGGCCTGTAGTAAGACAAATATGTAAGGAAGAAACAGTCCGGTGTCAGAGCGAGGAAGAGGAGCAATGGGATGGTAGTGATCTAACTGTTGTGTCTCAGGAGGCTGTCTCTTCTCTCTAAGCATGTGCAAAAGGGGTTTCCAAGATTTGCTTAAGATCATTCCATCTTTTGTATTCATGTTGTGTGGGTGCATTTCCAGTTCAGTGGCTTTCCTGATGAGTTGGTCCATGTATCCAGCTTTTTGCAGAAAAAAGCTTTGTATCCTGTGGTTTAATAAGAATAAAATACCTTGCCTAATGTATCAAGCCATTTTGAATTTTTCTGAAATCTTAGCAGTTGAACTGTTAATATGGGAGTCTAAGTACATTTTCAGCGTCACTCAGCCTTGCAATTAAAATATACTACACAACGTTTCAAAAGCACGCTGCTTTCATCCTCAGGTGAAGCTCAAAGCACTGTGCTTTTAAAATGTTGTGTAGTATATTTTAATTCAGTGACAATGGAAAGAGTTCAGAATCATGTCAATGATGTTTTGCGTGTTACACCTTTGTCAAAGATATACATGGTACAATATACCTTAGTCTTACTGAACATAAGGTCAGAAAATTAGTTTTACTGTGTAAGACACATTTTTCAAGTCCTGCCAAAATTCCCGTAAGAATAATGTTAAATTTCCTGCATATAAAGTTTTTGTGTAGAGAGTTTTCCTGGTTAACTTTCTTCAACACTGACAGGATGGTGGGGAGCATTATTACTTATTAGAAGCACCATGTTGTTAAGGTTGTGTTTGGCACTGCCTGTTGTGAAGAAGGGTGAAGGGTTTTCTCTCACAAGGTGGCAAGGCACTGCCATTGCCACCTGTACTTCTGATTAGATCACCAAGTCATTGGTAATGCTGCTTTATGCAGTGAGTGTGCTGAAGAATATTGAGCTATACACCAGCAGCTGCTGCATCTGTATGTCATCCTGAAGACTGCCACCAAAAAGAAGCATAGGATGGTAGTTTGATACTTTGAGGCCTAGTGCTTTATTTTGACCCCTCAATATAAATGCAAGTGACAGATTTACTTCTAAAAAGTCTGTTTTGTCTACATTGACTTGTTTTGACAAACATCTCTCTTCCTCAGTGATTTTTTTTTTTTTGCATGCTGTATGAAGACTATGCAAATTTTCACAATTCTTACGTTAGTCAAACAAGACTTGACTGGCTTTACATTCAAGATCTTTATACCAACTATACTTTAATTTCTCCATTTTTACATCCAAGTTATTGTTGCACCTGGCAATTTAATCCAATTTAAAAATATTTAGTTAATTCTGTCAGCTTATCCTTTTGGGGGGGGGGGAGTTTGCACAGTTTTTCATGGCAATGCAGATGTTTTTTGATCACTCTCCATTTTCAACTCCTGCTGTTATGTCTTACGTTTCTGTGCCACAGTTAATGGGCTTGTTCCTTTCTTGGTTTCACTAACAACAGAATAACTGGCAACATGTTTTGGCCACACCATTCACATAATGAAATAAAGATGTTAACAGGTAAGATATAATAAGAGTATTCTGGGAAGTCGTGCCATCACATGGTCACATTATAATAAAATACAGCTTATTTAGTATGCCAATACAAGTCACACTTCAGCAGAAATTCAAAAAACAGTCACTTATTTTAGGAATGATAAGTACTAACTTCGAAGAAACACTGTCCATCCAGAAAGGACATTAGGAGGGAAAAATGGACATGATGCTGTAAAATTGTTATTCTCAATAAAATAATGTATGCTACACATTAAGATACAGATCTCAACGAACTGATTTGAAAAGCCCAAAAGTACATGAAAATGCAACACACCTGGTTCACCGTCATCCACTGGAGAAGGTTCACTGCCGAGGCGTAACATATCATATGTTGCTGCTCTATGTTTCGGGACTGAAGTTGGAGGCTTTAATGTATTTAACACAGCCAACCGAGAAGTCTGTCTTGATGGACCTCCGTAATTCAGTCTTGCTTTATCATTCCCACCAGTCATGGACATTAACAACCCATCTCCTGTTGGTTCTAATTGAGATTTGCTGTTTGCTTGAAAGCCATCCATATACAACCTGTCAGAACTGGATTTGTGTCTCAGATCAATATTATGTGTGCTGTTTGAAAAAAGATTAGTCCCACAATGTCTTTCATGTCTGTTGGCCCAGCCATGTCTGCAGATTCAAGATATACAAACTTCAGTAATGAATTGAAGGATATAATGTGGGTTCAACCCAGCTGAAGTATCTGGATTATGTATGACATGACAAAATCTAGTTTCTGTTTGAAGCATTTTCTGGTAAGGTGAATTGGGGTAGATTTTTCCAATCTCATGTAACTGAACAAATTAAACTACATGTAAATGTAAGAATTTTGCTTTCACTGGTAAATACATGTACAGGGTGATTTAGGAGGAAAGGTCAATATTTTGGGAGGTGACATTATTGGTCATTGTGAGAAACAAAGTTAATATGAACATGCATATAAATCTGAATAGTTACCAAGATAGAGCTGTTTGAATCTCCAGACCCAACTCCATTAAATTTTTGTTTGTGGGGTTGAGTTAAGTGTGAAGTTTACAAAAGAAAGGTCCATACATGAGATGAATTACTCACTACCCGAACAAAGAAACATGAAAATCAACTCAGGTGAACAACACGTGATCTTTGCACATAGGTTGCAAGGTGTACTGAGATGGATGATGGGATTTTTGAACATTTATTGTGAACTGTAACACATTTTTCATGTCTATGTAACATCATTTAAACATTAAATTAAAATTGAAATAAAATCAGCAGTAAGTAATGTCTCTTTCTTCATTAACATTCACAAAGTTTTGTGTATATGTAGATTCAAACAGCTATATCATGGTAAGTATTCAGAATTCAACACATGTTCAAATATTAGCTTTTTTCTCACAATGACTGACACTAGCCCCTCCCTAAATATAGACCTCTCCTCCTGAATCACCCTGTATCTGGCCACCTAAATGTAATTCTCATTATTTATGTGGATGAGGACTGACCTAACCTTAAGATATGCAGAAAGCTAGGTAAACTGTAATAGCATGGACATGGGTTAGTCATGAAACTGCAGTGTCTGTTACACTTTTTTTTTAAGTGAAGTGTGGAACTGTACCTCAGAGTCCGACTGTGGGTGTATATTTGTGTAGATTTGCCACTAAGAACAGACAGACATTCTTCCATTAATTGTTTCCACAGGCACTTCTTGTCACAAAGGAACATCCAGAGCACTGTAAAAGGAAATGAACACACTACATATATGAAAGTATGTCCACTACTGGTTGTTTTGAAGTTTCTATTTCTGAAAGTTTTAACACAGTGATTCCCACCTTTGTCTCATTATCTGTCTCATGTACAATGTGCTGAAAAAAAAGTTAATAAGTACAGAACATTGCCTTTCAGTGTTCATAAATTCTAGAATCCAATATGCATTTCGTTGACTGTCATACTTTCTGTTTGCAGAAGTGACTGGCTGTGGGTTGGAGATGGGTTTAGTCCCCACTTTCAGCAAGGAATTTTCCCTTCAACTCCATTCCCTGTTCTGGTTCAAGGGCTGCCCAGCCCGCTATCCAGTGGGTGCTGTCGTTTTTTTCTGCGGGGTTAAAGTGGCTGGAGAATGCAGCAAACACTCTGTTCTTTGGTTAGACTTTGTGAGGTTACAGACTGCTGCATATTACAGCAATACAATGTTACATTTTGACTGTCCATTGGATATAAGCAGTGTAGAGGCCTCAAAATGAAGCTAGCTGTCTACTGATCTCCATGTAATGGAGGACACTTTACCTCCATGCCCCTGTAGGCCTTGTTGGCATGGGGCTCTGTGTATTCTTACCTCTTGAAGCCCTTCCATTCTCAGACCAGATTCTCACATTTTCATTCTGCTCCAGTATGACCTGCAGTATCATCACCATCTTCTCTATTTCTTTCTCCATTGAGCTTTTACAGGTACAGAGCCCTGCTGAGTAAATGTGACTATAACATTCCAATTTACCTGACAAGGGACAGAAACAACACATTATTTATCAAACTGGTCAACCTGAAGCATGCGACACATGAATGAAATTAGTAATTTTATATCAACCAATGTAAAGTGTTTGTTTATAAATTATCTTTCCCATATCAAAGATGTGCACAAAGGAAATCACACATGATTTAGATAATGGAGTTTTCCTTTGCTTACTAAGTTTCTTGTTACCAGCTACATTTTGTGTGCCTCTGATGTGGAATACAACAAACAAAGGCATTATTCAGTTTCTGCCCATATATATTCCTTTGTCACAATATTTAAGGCATGTGTTATCTAGTACAGGCTCAATATTTATGCATTCCTTCTCATCAGCACAAGAGACATCTTGTGGCATATGGCTGCACATCATGGCTGCCATTGAATTCATCCATTGCTTCCAACTCAGAATTCAAGAAACGTTTTGCCTAGAAGTTACCATACCATTGAAATGATGTAACTCCATTTTACAGAGGATGGACAAAAGCTTTACATTGGCAGCAAGCAGCAGTGTTCTGTATTATGGTGTTTGTCTGATACGGGTACATTTACTGTAGCCCTGAGCATAGGAACATATGGTCTCAGCTTAGGTAGGTATACTAGCCCAATCACTGATATCACTACAAGCTGAGCCAAGCTGTGGGCTGTTAGTCATAACATATTAACTGTGAATGTACAGGTGGTCTCAATGTACATGTTAAATATATTATATATGTGCATTTTAATACATTGCAAAGTATGCATAATGGAAGAAATATTCCCAACATTGTGTAAAATGTATCATGTACCATGTAAAAGAACATTGCACAGAGAAAAATGGAAAAAATTTTAACAATGGTTCTGTGCTGGACATAAAATATGAAGAGTGTGTGTTTTCTCAGATGGTATACATTTTACATTAAGAGGGAATGTACACAGCCAAATGATACATACTGGTGTTCTGAAAGGCCCCAAGCATAAGGTTCCTTTGCTTGGGCATAAAGTCAGAGTCTGGTATACAGTGAGTGTGTGCCAGATTATGAGGCCTGTCTTTTCTGAAGAAGAAAAAAGCTCTAACTGTTATGTTCACTTAATTGTGGTGCCATCTGGCAGGGAATTAAGAGGAAAGGTGAAAATGTACTTACTTCACACAGGACATTGCCTTGGCCAATACAGCAAATTTCTCAATCACTGCACTAGAAGAGGTATTGGGCCAACAGGTTTTACCTCCAAGACTGTGGCTTCATAGATCTCCAGATCTGAATCTGTGCGATTATTATTTGTGGCGGACACTGAATGTAAAGAGTTCATATGAACAATCCACATTTTTTGCAAGAATTGAGAGACAGTATTTGAAGAGAAATGGCTAATATTTCAAGAGAAGGGCCCTGTCATATGTCAAGAAATTTTTCAGGAAGTATGAGTTGTGCTCTGAAGCAGTATGTTGGCACTTCAAATACTTCTACAAAATAAGGAAAATTGAACTGCAGGGGAAAAGTGGACTCTAAATTCCTGATGGATGCAGGTTTCCTATGCAGTTTCTATAAAAACTGCAGTGTTGAGGAACATAATTAAAAAAAAAAAACACTGTATTAGCTTTTTAACTGGTAGGAACATTTACAGACAAAGAATATTGTTATGTTTAGTGTGTAAGGTAATGTGTACATGTAAATGCCATAGATGTTTTATGGAAAATTGATATATGCTTTGTGGCACATTTTTCAACTTTGCATGAACATCTGTTAAGCTCAACACACTCTGGATGACCAGATTATAATGAAACTTGAAAATTAAAGGGTGTTTCCTAAAATGTATCAAGTGAATTGAACTCTGATCTAAATCAAACATCTTGAGTTACTGATGCATGATAGAGGCCTGAAAACATTTGCCGATATATTATGATTAATACCTAGTAAGCTGAAAAAATGTCTGACCAAAGTTTCATATTACTTTACCAAGAAGGGTCATGTCGAAGCGATGGTCCACTAGAAACTTTACAACATCCTTGCAGTTCTTGGCAAGACAAAGAAGCAGATCCAGAAAGGCAATTCGGATTCTTGCTTCTGGATACTGAAATGATCATTCAGATATGTATAAGTTTGGTGGCATTCCTTCACACTCAACATGACTAAGTATGTACTAGTAGGTTAGTTTCCCCAAAACCCTGCTTTCATTTGTTTCTTCACACTGCACTCTTCAGCTTCAAAGTAACTGGACATATTTCCCTCTTTCTTCTATAAAAATTATCTTGAACAGCCATACATTCATAATAATTGTATAGATCATGTGTCTCAAAAGAAATGGTTCATGTTTACACATCTTTGTTTCTTCAACTGTGCTTCACTCGCCCAGTGTGATCAAAAACTTGAGGCAATATTTTTTTTGCCCCCCAGTGATGAGACCATTTACATGAGATTCCATGCTCACCTCTCCAAAATAGTCCCTTTGTAAATGATAACAGTGAGCCCACTGATTGCACCACTTTTGGAAGCATCTGCTGTCTTTCAGAATTCTGCAAGTGTAGCCCATGATAGTTCATGAATTCTGTTAGTATCATGAAATCTCATTCCCTTCAGTGACAACTTGAGTTTTGTGTTAATAAAAAATTTCAGTTCTAGATCTGGGGAGTGTCGAGGGTGCAGGATGACAGATTCCTGCACAGAGTGGCATGTACAGGAGCATTGTCATGGTGGAGAAACAGATCTCCAGTGTGATAATTCTTGGGTGATTCTCACCACACATCTTCCCACAGATATCCCAGAATATCTGCATATGAATGTTGGCTTACATTTCATCCCTGCAGAATTAATTTGTTATGCACAATCCTACGCATGTTGTAAAAAACGATCAGCATGCATTTCAAACTGAAACGAACGTCTCTGATTTTCTTTGTGTGTAGAGATGATGGACTCTTCCACAAAGAAAACTTGTTTTGTTTCTGTAACATCTGGAATATTGTTATAGCATTTTTGCCTAATTCAAAGCAGAACTTGGTACACCCACACACACACACACACACACTGTGCTTTAAAACTATTTTCTAAAGAAGCAGAGATCACAGAGGGCACAACATGCAGTCCCATTTTGTAATGATGCATAATAGAATATTGATATAAATAGCAAGTGACTCCGCAGATTCTAATCTACCTCCACCCAACAGGTGAACTCCCTGTTAACTGCAGCAGTGTGATCTTGTGACCAGTCTTGAGATGTTCTGATCACACCTCCCATCACTTAGTCTTATGTGTACTATATGCTCAGTTACCTTTCATTCCACAAGTGACTACTTGCACTCAGTTACAGATTCCCAGAAACAAAATACACATTACAGCCATAAATAAGACAATACACTCTTTTTCAGGCAAACCCAAATTCAGTCTGTTTGTATGCCTCTCATTACTTCAGAAATGCTTAAGAGATCTTTGTAAGATATATTATTAGGGAATTTTGCAAAAAATTGTCAAACCATTTCACCTCTGATGAAAATCAGACGAACATGCTGAACATTACACATGAAGACATTTCTGCATGTATCTCCAGAGTACATAGAGCCTACCCATAATCCCACAAGAAAAACAGAAGTACTACAATTAAATTGCACTGAAAAGAGATTTGTGTTTTTTTCTTTTAATGCAGTGTTTCAATAAAGTACAACTCCAAAGCTTCACTTTTCTCTATTACTACAATCACTCTATATTCAAGCAACAGTAGTGCAACTGACCATGACCACATTGTCAGTGTTTTTCTTGAAATCATAAGTTTTACATTATTTATATCATAGCATCAGAATAAGTTCCATCTTCCATGCATTAATCAGATCCATAATATATACGTAACTAACAAAACGCCCTTCAATGTTTATGATTTATTTTATTCATTATATTCTCACCAACATGTATCAGCTGCTAGTGCAGCCACAACATATTGGTGAGAATATAGTGAATAAAATACATTATAAACATTGAAGTGCATTTTGTTGGTAATATGTATATTATGGAGAGCATTGGAAGTTTGCATTCATGAAGTGAAAATCTAGGAGCCTTGACAGTACCTCTGTAAAATGCTTCCTGCGTCATCCCCCCCCCCCCCCC